>Ga0208694_1000024_pt1 | contig 198457 bp, 165 predicted proteins | sample AD_UKC078_MetaG_FD_184442 | JGI IMG/M metagenome (GOLD analysis project Ga0208694, IMG submission 184442) | Active sludge microbial communities of municipal wastewater-treating anaerobic digesters from USA - AD_UKC078_MetaG (SPAdes) (version 2) | ecosystem: Engineered > Bioreactor > Anaerobic...
CGAGTTGGGCGACTACATCGAGCGGGTGGTGCGCAACTTCATCGCGCAGCGCAATGCCGGAGAACGCTTCGCCGAGTGGGCGGTTCGCGCGGAGGAGGATGCTCTGCGATGAGCGCAGCGAAGAGCAGCATCGGGCCCAAGCGATGAGCGAAGCGAAGAGCAACGTCGGGCCCAAGCGATGAGCGATCTCCGCGAACTCGCCGCCCGCGGCGCCGCCGAACTCGACGGTGCGTCCGCGCATGACCTGCTGGCCTGGACCGACGAGAATTTCGGCGGTCACTACGTGGTGGCCTCCAACATGCAGGACGCCGTGCTGATCGACCTGGCGGCCGCGGTGCGCCCCGGTGTCGATGTGTTGTTCCTCGACACCGGCTACCACTTCGCCGAGACCATCGGCACCCGCGATGCGGTGGCGGCGGTCTACGACGTCAACATCGTCAACGTGACACCGGAGCATTCGGTCGCCGAGCAGGACGAACTACTGGGCAAGGATCTGTTCGCCCGCGATCCGGGCGAGTGCTGCCGGCTGCGCAAGGTGGTCCCGTTGCGAACCGCACTGGCCGGTTACTCGGCCTGGGTGACCGGGATCCGGCGGGTGGAGTCCCCCACCCGGGCCGACGCCCCGCTGATCAGTTTCGACGAGGCCTTCGGACTGGTGAAGATCAACCCGCTGGCAGCCTGGACCGACGACGACATGCAGGCCTACATCGACGCGAACGGCGTGCTGGTGAATCCCCTTGTGGACGAGGGCTATCCGTCGATCGGATGTGCGCCGTGCACTGCCAAACCCGCCGAGGGCGCCGACCCGCGCAGCGGGCGCTGGCAGGGCCAGACCAAGACCGAGTGCGGACTGCACGTCGAATGAGCATCCTGCGCCATCCGGCACTCATCCTCACCGCGCACGGCAGCGCCGACCCGCGCTCCTCGGAGACCACCCACGCGGTGGCCGAGGAGATCCGCCGGTTGCGGCCGTGGCTGGACGTCCGGGTGGCGTTCTGCGAACGCAGCGAACCGAACCTGCGTGACGTGCTGGCCGGCCTGGACCGTCCGGGAGTGGTCACCCCACTGCTGCTGGCCAGCGCCTACCACGCCCACACCGACATCCCGGCGATGATCGATCAGGCCAAAGTCCCTGTGCTGCAAGCCGATACGCTGGGTGAGGACCCACGGCTGGTCGAGCTGCTGCGCGCCCGCCTGAGCGACCTCGACGTCGACCCGCACTGTGGCGAGACCGGGGTGCTGGTGGTCGCGGTCGGTTCGTCGCATGCGGCGGCCAACGCACGCACCGCCACCGTGGTCGACGCGCTGGCTCCGGGCACCCGTTGGGCCGGCGTCCGGGTTGCCCATGCCACCAATCCTGAACTGTCGGTGTCCGACGGCATCGCGGAGTTGCGCCGCCAGGGCGCACGGCGAATTGTGCTGGCGCCGTGGTTCATCGCCCACGGCCGCATCACCGACCGGGTGGCGGCGACGGCCGCCGCCGAGGGCGTGACGATGGCCGAACCGCTCGGGGCGCACCCACTGCTGGCGGCCACCGTGCTGGACCGGTTCGAGCAGGCGGTCACGGAAATGGCCAGGTCCGGCCGCCTCGCGGCCTAGATCACGAAGTCGCCGGCAGCCGTTCGCGGCGAGAGGTGTTCGGGCCACTTCTGCTCGGCGCCGGCGATCGGCGGGATCCGGGTGGCCCGCACATAGACGGTGTCCCCGTCCTTGAGTGCCAGCGCCTCGGCGTCACCGCGGGTGATCTGAGCGATGAACGGCGCACCGGTGGTGGCGCTGGTCAACTCGACGCGAACCTCGAAGCCGAGGTAGGCGATCCGGTCGATGGTGGCCCGGATCACCCCGGTGCTCTCCGCGGTGCCGTCGCCGGCGGCGAAGGCCATCTCCGGGGTGCGGCCGACCCGAATGTCGTGCGGGCGCACCAGGATTCCGTTGAGCGTCGACACCGTCCCCAGGAACGACATCACGAACGCATTCGCCGGGCTGTCGTACACCTCGGTCGGGGTGCCGACCTGCTCGATGCGGCCCTTGTTGAGCACGGCGACCCGGTCGGCGACGTCGAGCGCCTCGGCCTGATCGTGGGTCACCAGCACGGTGGTGACGTGCACCTCGTCGTGCAACCGGCGCAACCAGGCCCGCAGATCCTCGCGCACCTTGGCGTCGAGGGCGCCGAACGGCTCGTCGAGCAGCAGCACCTGGGGATCGACCGCCAGCGCGCGGGCCAGCGCCATCCGCTGCCGCTGGCCGCCGGAAAGCTGGTTGGGATAACGGGTCTGGAACCCGGACAGGCCGACCACCTCGAGCAGGTTGTCGACCTTCTCCTTGATCTCGGCCTTGGATCGTTTCCGGATCTTGAGGCCGAAGGCGACGTTGTCGCGCACGGTGAGGTGCTTGAACGCGGCGTAGTGCTGGAAGACGAAGCCGATCTCGCGGCGCTGCGGCGGCACGTTCGTGACGTCCTGACCGTGGATGACGATCGACCCGCTGTCGGGCTGATCGAGCCCGGCGATGGCGCGCAGCAGCGTCGACTTGCCGGACCCGCTGGGGCCCAGCAGCGCGGTCAGCGAGCCGTGCGGCACCACGAAGTCGACGTTGTCGAGCGCGTTGAAGTCGCCGTAGCGCTTGTTGGCGCCGGCGACGACGATCGCGTGTTCACTGGTCATGGTTTGGGGCCTTCCTACCCGGCGGCTTTGGTGCGCCGGGCGTCCAGAACAACCTGAACGATCAGAACGATGACGGCCACGGCCATCAACAGCGTGGAGACCGCATAGGCGCCGTATTCGGCACCGCGGTTGTAGCGGTCGGAGACCAGCAGGGTCAGCGTCTGGGACTGCCCGGGCATGTTGGAGGACACCATGATCACCGCGCCGTACTCGCCCAGGGTCCGGGCCACCGTGAGCACGACGCCGTAGGTCAGGCCCCAGCGGATCGAGGGCAGGGTGATCCGCCAGAACGTCTGCCACCAGCTGGCGCCCAGGGTCGCCGCGGCCTGTTCCTGGTCGGTGCCCAACTCGTGCAGCACCGGTTCGACCTCGCGGATGACGAAGGGCACGGTGACGAAGATGCTCGCCAGCACGATGCCCGGGAAGCCGAAGATGATCTTGAATCCGAGGTCGTTCTGCACGAAGCCGAAGATGCCCGCGCTGCCCCACAGCAGGATCAGCGCGACGCCCACCACCACCGGCGACACGGCGAACGGAAGGTCGATGATCGCCTGCAGCACCGACTTGCCGCGAAACTTGTTGCGGGCCAGCACCAGTGCGGTCGGGAGGCCGAAGATGACGTTGAGCGGAACCACGATCGCCACGACGAGCAGTGACAACTGCAGGGCGGAGATCGCGGCCGGCGTGGTGATGGATTCGACGAAGGCGCCGATCCCCGGTTCGAAGGTCCGCCAGAGGATCAGGCCGACCGGCACGACGACCAGCACCAGGATGTAGGCGAGCGCGAGGTAGCGCAACAGGCGGCGGACGAACGGCGACAGGATCATGCCGCGAGTTCCTCACGCTTGGCGGCCCGCGAACCGACGACCCTCAGCACGAGCAGCACCAGAAACGAGATGGCCAGCAGCACAATCGAAATCGCCGCCGCACCGGTTCGGTCGTCATTCTCGATCAGGGTGCGGATCCACTGCGAGGACACCTCGGTCTCCCCCGGCACCGCACCGCCGATCAGCACCACAGACCCGAATTCGCCGATCGCGCGGGAGAACGCCAGACCCGCGCCGGACAGCAGCGCCGGCAGCAACGCCGGGAGGATGACCTTGGTGAAAATCACCGCGTTGGTGGCCCCGAGTGACGCCGCGGCCTGTTCGGCCTCGCGGTCGAGTTCGAGCAGCACCGGTTGCACCGAGCGCACCACGAACGGGAGCGTGACGAACAGCAGGGCCACCCCCACGCCCCACTTGGTGTGCTGCAGATGCAGATTCACCGGGCTGCGCGGCCCGTAGAGCGCGAGCATGACCAGGCTGGCCACGATGGTCGGCAGCGCGAACGGAAGGTCGATCACCGCGTCGACCAAACGCTTACCCGGAAAGTCGTCGCGGGTCAGCACCCAGGCGACCAGCAGACCGAAGAACGCGTTGACGATCGTGACGCCGATCGAGATGCTCAGCGTGACCCGCAGGGAGTCCAGCGCCGCGTTGGAGGTGACCGCCTGCCAGAAGGCGTGCCAGCCGCCCTTGGCCGACTGCCACACGATCGCCGCCAGCGGCAGCAGCACGATCACGCTCAGCCATATCGACGCGGCCCCGACCCGCACCACGGTCGTGCCGTGGCTGCGGGCCGAGGCGCCGGGCAGGCTCTCCAGAGCTGCCGTCATCCAGTGGCCTTCTTGTAGATGGTCGTGATCGCCCCATTCTCCTTGTCGAAGAGAGCGGAATCGACAGTCTTCCATCCGCCGAGGTCAGCGATGGTCCAGAGCTTCTCCGGCGTCGGGAAGTCCTTGGCGAAGTCGCTCGCCACCGCCGGGTCGACCGGACGGAAGCCGGCCTCGGCCCAGATCTTCTGGCCCTCCGGGGTGAACAGGAAGTTCTTCAGCGCGGCGGCCTTGTCGGCGTGGGCGCTGGTGGTCACCACCGCGACCGGGTTCTCGATCTTGAAGGTCTGCGCCGGGTTGATGTACTCGACGTCCTTACCCTGGCGCTTGATGTTGATCGCCTCGTTCTCATAGCTGATCAGCACATCGCCGGTGCCCTGCAGGAACACGTCGGTGGCCTCGCGTCCGGAACCGGGGCGGGTCTTGACGTGCTCGGTCACCAGCTTGCCGATGTAGTCCAGCCCGGCCTGCTGATCCTGGCCGCCGTTGCTCTTGAACGCATACGGCGCCAACAGGTTCCACTTGGCCGAGCCGGAGCTCAGCGGGCTCGGGGTGACCACCTCGATGCCCGGCTGCAACAGATCGTCCCAGCCCTTGATTTTCTTCGGGTTGCCCTTGCGGACCACCAGCGAGACCACCGAGCCGAACGGGATGCCCTTGGTGACGTCGGCGTTCCAGTCGGCGGCGACCTTGTTGGCCTTGACCAGACGCGTCACGTCGGGCTCCACCGAGAAGTTCACCAGGTCGGCGGGCTTGCCGTCGGCCACCGCGCGGGACTGGTCACCGGAGGCGCCGTAGGAGGTGGTGACGGTGAGGTCCTTGCCGGCCGGGGTGGCCTCGAAGGCCGGGATGATCTTGCTCCAGCCCGGCTCCGGCACCGCGTAGGCGACCAGGTTCAGGGTGGTCTCGGCGTCCTTCTTGCCCGCGCCCGCGACGTCGCTGGCACCGCCGCCGCTGCAGGCGGCCAGGACGGTCGCGGTGGCGGCGATGGCCGCGGCGGTTCGCCAGCGGCGTGCGGTGGAGGTGAACATGTGGAGCCTTTCTCGTTGGGTCCTGCTTACGGGAGCGAGCCCGTCACAACGACAATGGCGGTGATACGGCGAATGGCCGTCCGACACCAGAACCGCAGACGAGCAGCGGGGTGTCAGCGACAACAGACGACGACGACAGACGCCACCGAGGCGCTGTTGAAATCCGTCGTCGAACGCACGGTCGGGAGCGTAACAGAGCCCCGGCGGACCGGCCGGTCAGCGATTGAGCAGCCACACCACGACGACGAGCAGCAGAAGTGCCACCAGGGCCAGCGTCACCCGGGACCGCGGCATGCCGCTCACGGGAGCATCTCGCGGTCGCCGCGCAGACGCCGCAGTGTCTTGATTCCCCGGCCCAGCGCGGCATCGGTGCCCACCGCGATTCCGTAGGCCAAGGCCAGCGCGACCGGCATGATGATCACGGTCTGCCAGACGAAACCCAGCCCGGACAGCCACAGTTCGGCACCGTCCCACCAGCTCAGCAACCCGTCCACCAGACCAGCCTAGGTCAGGTCGCAGACCGGTTGCGATCTGGCCCGATCGGTGGACGTGACAGGTCCCGGCGGTGATCATGTGGGGATGGTTGAAGGCGTTCCGATCACGGTGACGGAAAGTCCGTCGGACGGGCACGCGGCGGCGCCGCGGGGGCCGTTCCCGCCGATCGCGGACTACGCGTTCCTGTCCGACTGCGAGAACACCTGTCTGGTGTCCGCGGCCGGGTCGGTGGAGTGGATGTGTGTGCCGCGGCCGGACTCCCCCAGCGTGTTCGGCTCGGTCCTGGACCGCGGGGCCGGGCACTTCCGGCTGGGCCCGTACGGGGTGACGGTGCCGGCCGCCCGCCGGTACCTGCCCGGCAGCCTGATCATGGAGACCACCTGGCAGACCCCGACCGGCTGGGTGATCGTGCGCGACGCCCTGGTGATGGGCCCCTGGCACGACCTCGAGGCCCGGTCGCGGACCCACCGCCGCACCCCGATGGACTGGGACGCCGAGCACATCCTGCTGCGCACGGTGCGCTGCGTGAGCGGCACCGTCGAACTGGTGATGAGCTGCGAGCCGTCGTTCGACTACGGCCGGATCAACGCCGCCTGGGAATACTCCGCGGATGCCTACGGCGAGGCGATCGCCACCGCCCGCACCGATCCGGACGCCAACCCGGCCCTGCGGCTGACGACCAATCTGCGGATCGGACTCGAGGGCCGCGAGGCCCGGGCCCGGACCCGGCTCAAGGAGGGCGACAACGCCTTCGTCGCGCTGTCGTGGTCCGGGCATCCGGCGCCGCAGACCTATGAAGAAGCCGCCGACAAGATGTGGCAGACCAGCGAGGCCTGGCGGCAGTGGATCAACATCGGGCACTTCCCCGACCATCCGTGGCGGGCCTACCTGCAGCGCAGCGCGCTGACACTGAAGGGCCTGACCTACTCCCCGACCGGCGCACTGCTGGCCGCGAGCACCACCTCGCTGCCGGAAACCCCTGGGGGCGTTCGCAACTGGGACTACCGCTACGCCTGGGTGCGCGACTCGACCTTCGCACTGTGGGGCCTCTACACCCTCGGCCTGGACCGCGAGGCCGACGACTTCTTCTCGTTCATCGCCGACGTGTCCGGCGCCAACAACGGCGAGCGCCATCCGTTGCAGGTGATGTACGCCGTCGGCGGCGAACGCGAACTGGTCGAGGAGGAACTCGACCACCTCTCCGGCTACGACGGCGCGCGGCCGGTCCGGATCGGCAACGGCGCCTACAACCAACGCCAGCACGACATCTGGGGCACCATGCTGGATTCGGTGTACCTGCACTGCAAGTCGCGGGAGAACATCTCCGACACGCTATGGCCGGTGCTCAAGGAACAGGTCGAGGAGGCTGTCAAACACTGGCGCGAACCCGACCGCGGCATCTGGGAGGTGCGCGGGGAACCGCAGCACTTCACCTCCTCGAAGGTGATGTGCTGGGTGGCGATGGACCGCGGCGCGAAACTCGCCGAACTGCAGGGCTCCAAGAGTTACGCCCAGCAGTGGCGGGCGATCGCCGAGGAGATCAAGGCCGACATCCTGGCGCACGGCGTGGACCACCGCGGGGTGTTCACCCAGCGCTACGGCAACCCGGCACTGGACGCCTCACTGCTGCTGGTTCCGCTGCTGCGGTTCCTGCCGCCGGACGACCCGCGGGTGCGGGCCACCGTGCTGGCGATCGCCGACGAACTCACCGAGGACGGCCTGGTGCTGCGCTACCGGACCGAGGAGACCGACGACGGTCTGACCGGCGAGGAGGGCGCCTTCACCATCTGCTCGTTCTGGCTGGTGTCGGCCCTGGTGGAGATCGGCGAGGTGAGCCGGGCGCGGCATCTGTGCGAGCGGCTGCTGTCCTTCGCCAGCCCGCTGCACCTCTACGCCGAGGAGATCGAGCCGAGCACCGGACGCCATCTGGGCAACTTCCCGCAGGCGTTCACCCACCTGGCGCTGATCAACGCGGTGGTGCACGTCATCCGGGCCGAGGAGCAGGCCGACGGCACCGGGATGTTCCAGCCGGCCAACGCGCCGACCTAGGGGCTGCCGACCTAAACCTTGGCAAGCATCCCGCGGACGATGTCGGCCGCCCGGGTGCCGGGCGCCCGCCGGGTGGGGTCCGGATCGGTGATCGCCACGTCCACGTCGACGATGCAGTCCTGCTCCACCCCGAGGGCGTGCTCGGTGGGGAACTCATCACCCTGCCCGTCGCTGCTGAGGATGACCGCGGTCAGGACCGGACCGGTCACCCGCACCCGGGTCACCGTCAACTCCAGTCCCTGCATATTGACCGTGGTGCCGTCGCAGGCCTTCCACTTGGTGGTGAACGCGGCGAAGGTGCGGGCGGCCGCCTCCGCGGAGTCCATCGCGACCACGCCGGCCTCCGCGCTGGAGACGGTCAGCCCCTTACCGAACCGGGAGTAGTCCTGCCAGGCCGCCGCCTGCACGCCCCCGCTTTCGTAGACCACCCGCATCAGCGGGGTGACCGCACCGAGGCAGTCCAGCGGACTGGCGTCGTCGCTGGTGCGGATTCCGTTGGGCAGCACCGAGATCGGTCCGACCTTCGGCCCGCCGGCGAGGTCGAGCGGATTGCCGACCGCGGCCGAGACCTCCGCGGCGGTGGGCAGGATCGCGGTCAGCGCCGCCGTCGGGGATTCGTGGCGACGTGGGGAACCGTCGACGATGCCGCCACAGCCGGAGAGCACCGCGACCGCGGCGATTCCCGCTACCGACCTACTTCTTCTTGTCGGCAGCTTTGTCCCCGGCGGAATCGGTGGACAGCGCGGCGACGAAGGCCTCCTGCGGGACGTCGACGCGTCCGATGGTCTTCATCCGCTTCTTGCCCTCCTTCTGCTTCTCCAGCAGCTTGCGCTTACGGGTGATGTCACCGCCGTAGCACTTGGCGAGCACGTCCTTGCGGATCGCCCGGATGTTCTCGCGGGCAATGATTTTGGCGCCGATTGCAGCCTGAATGGGCACCTCGAACTGCTGGCGCGGGATGAGTTCCTTGAGCTTGACGGTCATCTTGTTGCCGTAGGCCTGGGCGGAGTCCTTGTGCACGATCGCACTGAACGCGTCGACCGCCTCGCCCTGCAGCAGGATGTCGACCTTGACCAGTGCCGCCTCCTGCTCGCCGGCCTCCTCGTAGTCCAGGCTGGCGTAGCCGCGGGTGCGCGATTTCAGCGAGTCGAAGAAGTCGAAGATGATCTCGCCCAACGGCATGATGTAGCGCAGTTCGACGCGTTCGGGCGACAGATAGTCCATGCCGCCGAGTTCGCCGCGGCGGGACTGGCACAACTCCATGATGGTGCCGATGAACTCACTGGGCGAGATCACCGTGCACTTGACGATCGGCTCGTAGATCTCGCGCATCTTGCCGTCCGGCCAATCCGACGGGTTGGTGACGATCTTCTCGGTGCCGTCCTCCTGGACGACGCGGTAGACCACGTTCGGCGACGTGGAGATCAGGTCGAGGTCGAACTCGCGCTCGAGGCGCTCGCGGGTGATCTCCATGTGCAGCAGGCCCAGGAAGCCGCAGCGGAAGCCGAAGCCAAGCGCCACAGAGGTTTCCGGCTCGTAGGTGAGCGCGGCGTCATTGAGTTGCAGCTTGTCCAGCGCCTCGCGCAGGTTCGGATAGTCCGACCCGTCAACGGGATACAGACCGGAGTAGACCATCGGCTTGGGCTCGCGGTATCCGGTCAGCGCCTCGGTGGCGCCGTGGCGCGCGCTGGTGACGGTGTCACCGACCTTGGACTGGCGGACGTCCTTCACACCGGTGATGAGGTAACCCACCTCGCCGACGCCGAGACCCTGGGTCGGCTTGGGCTCCGGGGAGACGATGCCGACCTCGAGCAGTTCGTGGGTGGCCCCGGTCGACATCATCTTGATCTTCTCGCGCGGGGTGATCTTGCCGTCGACGACGCGGACGTAGGTGACCACGCCGCGGTAGATGTCGTAGACCGAGTCGAAGATCATCGCCCGCGCCGGGGCGTCGGCGTCACCGGTCGGGGCCGGCACCTGGCGGACCACCTCGTCGAGCAGGGCGGTCACCCCCTCGCCGGTCTTGCCCGAGACCCGCAGCACATCGGAGGGTTCGCAGCCGATGATGTGCGCCAGTTCGGCGGCGTAACGGTCCGGGTCGGCGGCCGGCAGATCGATCTTGTTGAGCACCGGCACGATCGTCAGGTCGCGGTCCAGCGCCAGGTACAGGTTGGCCAGGGTCTGCGCCTCGATGCCCTGGGCGGCGTCGACCAGCAGCACCGCGCCCTCGCAGGCCTCCAGCGCCCGGGACACCTCATAGGTGAAGTCGACGTGGCCGGGGGTGTCGATCAGGTGCAGGACGAACTCCTCGTCCCCCACTTTCCAGGGCAGCCGGACGTTCTGCGCCTTGATGGTGATGCCGCGTTCCCGCTCGATGTCCATCCGGTCGAGGTACTGGGCGCGCATGTCCCGGTCGGAGACGACGCCGGTCAGCTGCAGCATCCGGTCGGCCAGCGTGGACTTGCCGTGATCGATGTGGGCGATGATGCAGAAGTTCCGAATCTGCGCCGGCGCGGTGAAGGTCTTGTCGGCGAAACTGCTGATGGGAATCTCCTGGTGAACCGTCGTCGGGGTGGTCCCAGGGTATCCAGGCGCCGCCACCCTCACACAATCGACGCGGCCGGGGCGCCCCGCCGCCCCACTATGCTCATCAGAATGGCGTCGAGGTGGAAGACGTTTCAGCAGTTCCTGAGGGGCACCGAGCACCTGGTGTTCAACGAGGCCCCCAAGCTGCTGCGTCAGCTTCAGGACCCGGAGGCGGTCCAACGAACCATCCAGCAGGGTCTGCGGATGGGCCTTGAGGCACTCGTCGGCTCCCCGATCTTCGACCAACCGAAGGCGATCACCACCGGTCGCCCGGTCACCGACCGCAGCGCTCCCACCGCCCACCGGGCCCGCCGGCTGGAGTACGCCCCCGACCTGGACGGCCAGGCCGACCCGGGCGAGATCGTCTGGACCTGGGTGGTCTTCGAGGACGACCCGACCCGCGGCAAGGACCGCCCGGTGCTGGTGGTCGGCCGGGAGAGCCGGACCCTGCTGGGGCTGATGCTGTCCAGCCAGCTGCACCACTCCGACGACGCCACCTGGGTGGGCATCGGGACCGGCAGCTGGGACTCCGGTTATGAGGATGGGACGGCCCGGCCGAGCTGGGTGCGGCTGGACCGGGTGCTCGACGTGCCCGAGGAGGGCATCCGCCGGGAGGGCGCGATCATGGACCGCACCACCTTCGAGGTGATCGCCACCCGACTGCGGACCGAATACCGTTGGAGCTGAGGCTCTTCGGGGCTTACCCGCCCTGGGTGATGTAGGCCCGCAACTGCTGATGCTCGGCCTGCAGTTCCTCCATCCGGATCTTCACGACGTCGCCGATGCTGACGATGCCCGCCAGCCGGCCGCCGTCGAGCACTGGGACGTGGCGGACCCTGTTGTTGGTCATCAGGGCGGCGAGGTCGTCGACCGGGTCCGCGAGCCCGCAGCTGACCAGGACCGGGCTCATGATCTCGGCGACCGGCCTGCGCAGCAGGTCCGGGCCGTGCTCGTGCAGCCGCCGGACCACATCGCGCTCGGACACGATCCCGCGGACACCGATACCGCCGCCGGGCCCATCCGCGCCGATGACCACCATCGCGCCGATGTTCTGGACGGCCAGTTCGGTCAGCAGCGCGGCCACCGTGGTGGTCTCGGTGACGGTCGCCACCGTCGAACCCTTGGTGCGCAGAATGTCGGCGATGCGCATGAGCCCTCCCGTATGTGACTGAGGTCACACCAGGCTACGACGCCCCGCCCCCGGGCGGTAGTGCCCGCAGGGGTAAGACTCCTGGGATGGACGTGACCCTGCTCGGCACCGGCAGCCCGATGATCGACCCGAACCGGGCCGGGCCGTCGACCCTGGTGCAGGCCGCCGGTTCGACCTTCCTGGTGGACTGCGGGCGCGGGGTGCTGATGCGGCTGGCGGCGGCGGGCGTGCAGGCGACCGGGCTGACCGCGCTGCTGCTGACCCACCTGCACAGCGACCACATCACCGATCTGGCCGACGTGATCACCACCCGCTGGGTGACCAGCCTGGGTCCGGCTCCATTGCCGATCATCGGCCCGCCCGGCACCAAGGCGGTGGTGGAGGCAACGCTGGCCGCTCTGGCGCCCGACATCTCCTATCGGATCGCCCACCACGCCGACATCACCGAGCCGCCGTCCCTCGACGTCGGAGAACACGTCGAAGGGCTGGTGTGGAACACCGGGGACGTGCGGATCACCGTCGCCCCCACCGACCACCGGCCGGTGGAACCGACGATCGCGTTCCGCATTCACGCACCCGGCGCGACCGTGGTGCTGGCCGGCGACACCGTCCCGTGCACCTCGCTGGACGAATTGGCCAGCGGTGCAGACATTCTGGTGCACACCGCGATCCGCAAGGACCTCGTCGAGCAGGTTCCCGCCCAGCGGCTGCGCGACATCCTGGACTACCACTCCTCGGTGCAGCAGGCCGCGGCCACCGCGGCGCGGGCCGGGGTGGACACCCTGATGCTCACCCACTACGTCCCGCCACTGCTGCCCGGCCAGGAGGACCAGTGGCGCGCACTGGCGGCGGCCGAGTTCAGCGGCCGCATCGAACTCGGCGACGACCTGCTGAAGGTCTCGGTCGGCTGAAAACGCCGGAAACCTAAGCGAGCCTGGTCATCTCGACCACCACGTCGAGGTCGCTGGAGCCCTGGCCGAGGTAGATGCCCTTCAACGGTGCGACGTCGGCGTAGCTGCGGCCGCATCCGACGCTGATGTACTGCTCGTTGATGCCGGTGTCATTGGTCGGGTCGTAGTTCCACCACGAGCCCGTCCAGGCCTGGATCCAGGCGTGGCTCTCACCCTCGACGGCCTCACCGATCTGGGCGTCGGCCATGGGATGCAGATAACCCGACACGTAACGGGCGGGAATGCCCAAGGCGCGCAGCACGATCAGCGTCAGGTGTGCGAAGTCCTGGCACACCCCCTGGCCCTCCTTGAGGGCGTCCAGCCCGGAGTAGTGCACCGCGGTGGTACCGGGAACGTAGTTGAGTTGGCTGCGCACCCACTCGACGGCGCCGAGGACGGCGGCCTGCGGATCGTGCGTCTTGGCCAGCTGAGCAGCCACCCGGTCGACCCGCTTGCTGGACGGGGTGTACTCGGTCGGGATGAGGTATTCGTGGTACCGGTCGGCTACCGCGTCGGAGCGCACCCCGTCCCAGTCGAGCACGGTCGCCGGCGGCTCCGGCTTGTCGGTCTCGACCACCGAGGACGAGGTGACCTCCAGTTCGATGTGCGGGGCGTGCAGATCGAAGGCGGTGACCAGGGTTCCCCAGTAGTCGACATAGCGGTAGGACCGGGTCGCCGGCGCGGTTTCGACGCGGTTGATGATGACGTTCTGACGGGAGTCCGACCTGGGTGTGAGCCTGGCCTCGTTGTAGGAGGCGGTGACCGGACCCTTGTATGCGTACCCGGTCTCATGCACGACACGCATCCGCCACATCAGAGTTCACTCGATTCGACGTTGTACTCGCCCGCATGTCCGGCGTCCGACCAGGCAACCCACAGTGTGGGCCGGAAGTATTGCAGCGCAAGGGCTTCCCCGACTTCGCTGCAGGTCGCCTGCAGAGCACCGAGTCGCTCCTCGAGCGATTCCAGTAGCGCCCCGGGTCGGACGAACTCCAGTTCGCTGCGAGCCCGCCCGAGCAACCGGCGGGCTTCTGCGCCCGGTCCCACTCGGTCGGCCTTGCTCTTCATCAGCTGATCGAGGCTGTGTTCGGCCAGCCGCAGCGAGTAGAACGCCGACCGCGGGAACAGCCGGTCCAGCAACATGAACTCGACCACCCGGTTGGCGTCGAGCACGCCACGGTGGGTGCGCAGATAGGTGTCGTGGGCCCCGGCGGCGCGCAGCACGCTGACCCAGGCCGGCGAGGACGCGCTGTCCCCGACCCGGGACAGCAGCAGCCGCATCGTCATGTCGACTCGCTCCAGCGCCCGTCCGAGAACCAGGAAGCGGTAGCCGTCGTCGCGGGACAGGGTGGAGTCCGACAGACCGGCGAACATCGCCGCACGCCCCTCGATGAAGGTGAAGAACTCGTGCGGTCCCAGCCGTCGGGCGGCACGTTCCCGTTCGGGCATGGCGTTGTAGGTGGTGTTGATGCACTCCCACATATCGCTGGAGATCGCCTCACGGGCCGAGCGGGCGTTCTCCCGGGCGGCGCTGATCGCGTCGACGATGGAACAGCCCCCGGAGGTATCCCGGCTGAACGCCACCAGGTCGGTCAGCGCCCACATGTCCAGCCGGTTGCCCGGGGGCTCGATCCCCATGATGTCCAACAGGATTCGCGAGGCATGGTCGGGATCGACGCTGGAGTCCTCGAGTAGCTGATGGACGGTGACGTCCAGGATCCGGGCGGTGTCGTCGGCGCGTTCGACGTAACGGCCGATCCAGTAGAGCGCTTCAGCGTTGCGGGCGAGCATCAGCACGACCCTCCGTCTTCTGCGAGCACCTGTTGTTGTTGCTGTTGCTGTTGCTGTTGGCCGGCCAGCGCCTGCTGCTGCAGAGGCTGCATGTCGCCGCCGGGCATCCCCGAACGGGGAAGACTTCGGACCACCTGTGCGGCCGACAGTTCCCGGACCGCACCCGAGGTGCGCGATGCCAGCACCCAGGTGTCCTTGGATCCGCCGCCCTGACTGGAGTTGACCACCAGCGAGCCCTTTTGCAGTGCGACGCGGGTCAGACCGCCGGGCAGCACCCACACCTTCTCGCCGTCGTTGACCGCGAACGGACGCAGGTCCACATGCCGGGGAGCCAGGGTGTCGCCGATCTTGGTCGGCACCGTCGAGAGTTGGACCACCGGTTGGGCGATCCAGCCGCGCGGGTCGGCGCGAACCTTCTTGCGGATGGTCGCCAATTCCTTCTCGGATGCGTAGGGGCCGAAGACGATTCCGTATCCCCCGGAGCCCTCGACCGGTTTGATGACCAGTTCCGCGGCGCGGTCGAGGACCTCGTCGCGTTCCGCGTCGAGCCAGCAGCGCAACGTGTCGACGTTGGCCAGCAACGGCTTCTCGCCGAGGTAGTACTCGATGATCGTCGGCACATAGGTGTAGACCAGCTTGTCGTCGCCGATGCCGTTGCCGACCGCACTGGAGATCACCACATTGCCGGCGCGGGCGGCGTTGAGCACACCGGCCACCCCGAGCACCGAATCGGGCCGGAACTGCATGGGGTCGAGGTATTCGTCGTCGATGCGCCGGTAGATGACGTCGACCTGCCGATCGCCTTCGGTGGTGCGCATGTAGACGATGTTGTCCCGGCAGAACAGATCCGGGCCCTCGACGAGTTCGACGCCCATCTGCCGGGCCAGCAGCGAGTGCTCGAAGTAGGCCGAGTTGAACGGACCCGGCGTCAGCACCACGACCGTCGGGTCGGATTCGTTGGTGGCTGCCGCGTTGCGCAGCGCGCGCAGCAGATGCGACGGGTAGTCGTCGACCGAGCGGACCCGGTGGGTGCCGAACAGATTGGGGAACACCCGGGTCATCACCCGGCGGTTCTCCATCACGTAGGAGACCCCGGACGGGGAGCGCAGGTTGTCCTCGAGCACCCGGAAGGTGCCCTGGGCATCGCGGACGATGTCGATACCGGCCACGTGTATGCGGACGCCGTTCGGCGGGTTGATGCCCGCCGCCTCGCGGTGGAAGTGCTCGCAGGAGGTGATCAGCCGGCGGGGAAGCACACCGTCGCGCAGGATCTCCTGGTCGCCGTAGATGTCGTCGAGGAAGCGCTCCAGGGCGATCACCCGCTGGGCGATCCCGGCCTCCAACTTGGCCCACTCCGCCGCCGAGATGACCCGCGGCACCAGATCCAGCGGGAAGGGCCGCTCCTCCTGCCCGGACAGCGCGAAGGTGATGCCCTGGTCGACGAAGGCCCGGCCCAGCGCCTCTGCCCGCGCCCCGAGTTCCCCCCCGTCGGTGGGGGCCAGTTCGGAGTAGATGCCCTTATAGGGCGCCCGGACCCGGCCCTGGCGGTCGAACATCTCGTCGAAGGCGGCCGAATAGGGCCCCAGGTCGCGGTACCCGCCGAAGATCTCGGCGTCCTCGAGCGCGGCCGGTGGAGGGCCACCCGGGGCGCCACTTCGTGAAGTCACGGGTCACATGCTGCATCAGATTCACCGTTTTCGCAGGCCGAGCGGCTCCACTTTGGGTCTGGAGTGCAGATACTGGTAGTCTCGCAAGGCGCTGTGAGGGCAGCACGCCCCGGCATCAAAGACCAGCTCTTGAGTATTTAAGGAAACTGACGCGTGGCCAATATCAAGTCGCAGAAGAAGCGGATCCTGACCAACGAGCGCCGTCGGCTGCGCAACAAGTCGGTGAAGTCGTCGCTGCACACCGCCATCCGCGGCCTGCGCTCGGCTATCGCCGAGGGTGACAAGGACAAGGCCGGTGAGCTGCTGGTCGCCACCAGCCGCAAGCTGGACAAGGCCGCCACCAAGGGCGTCATCCACAAGAACCAGGCCGCCAACAAGAAGTCGGCGCTGGCCCAGGCTTTCAACAAGCTCTGATCTTCCGGAGCTGACGTGCCCGTCCCCGAGTGACTCCAGTCGCTCGGAGGCGGGCATATCTGTCTGTGGGCACTGAACGCCTCACGCCGCCCGTCCCGCCGCCCCAACGCCGCCGAGTGTGAAGCTAACGTCACGCTCGGCGCCCAACGTGACGCTAACTTCACGGTCGGCGCGGTTATCGGCGCGGTTGAGGGACTGAGAGGCCGGGTCGAATACGGCTAGCGGCCGCCGGCCGCCAACTGCGCGACCGCGCGCACCGCTTTCTCCAGCGCGTAGTCGGCGTCGGCCGCCACGCCCTTCACATCGGCGTTGAGGGCGGCCACCAGCCGGATCGCGGTCGCCACATCGCCCCGGGACCAGCCCCGGGCCTGCTTCTGCGCCTTCTGCACCTTCCAGCCGGGCATCCGCAACTCCGAGGCCAGCCGGTACGGGTCTCCGGACAGCGGGCCGATCCGGGCGATGCCGTGCACCGCCTCGGCCAGCGCGTCGGCGAGCAGGACATGGGGCACGCCGGAGGCCATCGCCCAGCGCAGCGCCTCGGTGGCGCCGGCGATGTCGCCGGCGACCGCCTTGTCAGCGATGTCGAAGCCGGTGACCTCGGCCTTGCCGATGTAGTACCGATGGACGGCGGCGACGTTGACCACGCCGCCGGTATCGGCCACGAGTTGCGAACAGACCGAGGCCAGTTCCCGAAGATCGGATCCGACCGCCTCGAGCAGAGTCGACACGGTGTCGTCGTCAACCTTGACCTTGAGTCCGCGGAACTCGGCGCGGACGAAAGCGGTCCGCTCGGCCGCCTTGGTCAGCTTCGCGGCGGGGTGCTCGGTGGCGCCGAGGTCGCGCAGTTGCTTGGGCAGCGTCTTGGCGGAGGGACTCTTACCGCCGCCGCCGGAGTGCGCCACCACCAGCACGGTGCCCGTCGGCAGGTCCGCCGCGGCCGGCAGTATCACCTCCGCAGCGTCCTTACCCACCTCGTCGGCGTCCTCCAGGATCACGACCTGTTCGTCGGCGAACAGCGACGGGCTGAGTAGTTCGGCCAGTTCGTTGGTCGACACCTGGCCGGCCTTGAGCCGGCTGACCGGAACATCGGCGGCGCCGGCCGAGTCGCGGACGGTGCGCAGGATCTCGTCGATCGCACGCTCGACGAGCAGGTCCTCGTCACCGAGCACCAGATGCAGCCCCGGGTTGACAGTCACCCGACGATGGTGTCACGACGCCCCGACGATCCCCGACACCGACCATGCCAGGGCCATCAGCCCGGCCCCGGCCGCGGCCAGCCGGAACCACCGGTGCCGCCACAGCAGCACGCCCGCCAGCCCCGCGCAGCCCAGGGTGCCCAGTCCGGCCCAGCCGTCCGGCACGGCGATCGCCGCACCGGGCACCGCCGCGGCCAGATGAGCTGCGTGCAGCAGCCACCACACCTCCGGTCCGGTGAACCGGATGAGCAGGCCGGCGCCCGCCGGCCAGACCGGCGCGAGGACGGCGGCCGCCGTGCCGAGCAGGGTGATGGGCGGGATCACCACGGCGACAGCCAGATTGGCGATCACCGAGACCAGGCTGAGCCGCCCGGAGATGGCGGCGATCAACGGCGCGGTGGCCCACTGGGCGGCCAGTGCGATGCACAGCGCGTCGGCGACCGGCTTGGGCCAGCCGCGCGCGACCAGTCGGCCCGACCAGATCGGGGCCAGCACGACCAGCGCCGCGGTGGCCGCCACCGACAGCGCGAACCCGACGTCGACGGCCAACTGCGGCACCACCGAGAGCAGGCCGAGCACGGTGGCCGAGAGCACCGGGATGGCCTGACGCCGCCGCGAGGACAGCATCGCCAGCAACCCGATCCCGCCCATGACCGCGGCCCGCAGCACGCTGGCCCCGGGTTGGACGACGACGACGAAGGCCATCAGCGCCACTGCGGCCAGCCCGACTGCGGGACGCGGACCGACGAACCGGGCGCACAGCAGCACCGCCCCGCAGACGATCGAGACGTTGGCGCCCGACACCGCGGTGAGATGGCTCAGGCCCGCTGTGCGGAACTCCTGGGTGGTGGCCGCGGCGACAGCCGAGGTGTCGCCGAGTACCAGGCCCGGCAGCATGGCGGCCTGCCCGGGCGGCAGCACGGTGCGGCAGACCGCGGCGAAACCCTCGCGGATCGACTGCGCCACCCGTTGTACGGCAGGCACGCTGCCGAACTCCGGCCGCCCGACGGCGGTGAGCACCGCGACGCTCAAGTCACGCCGCGCGGGTTTGGCCAGGCGGGCCCGGAACCGGACCGGCTGGCCGGGGACGAGCCGACCGAAGTCCGGTCCGGTCGCGAAAACGGCGACTGCGCCGCCCATCTCGTCGCCGCCCATCTCGGCGCCGCCCAGGCGGGCCAGTTCACCCCGGAACATCAGCCGCCCGGTTCCCACCATGCGAGCGCCCTCCGCCGGGATCACCGTCACCCAGTCGGTGCTCCCGAACCGCTGGGCGACCGGATGGCGATCGACGGCGTCGCTGCGCAGGCCGGCCGCCAGTCCGTAGCCGCAGCCGATCAACGCCACCGCAGCGACGCCGACGCCGGCGGCCCGCAGCAGCGGATGGCGGTCACCCAGCACCCGGGCGGCCAACGCCCAGCCGCCGCCCGCGGCGGCGCACAGTGCGGCGATGACGGGACCCAGTCCCCAGGCGATCCCGGCCGCGGTCGCCGCCCACGCTGTCAGCGCAGCCGGAACCAGCCGCAGATCAATCGGCCCCCGGTCCATCAGGTCCGAACCCCCATCAGATCCGAACCAGGGGCCGCAACCTCTCCAGTCGGGCCGGGCCGATGCCGTCGACCTCCCCCAACTGATCGACGCTGGTGAACTTCCCGTTCGCCTGCCGCCACGCGACGATCGCCGCGGCCATCACCGGCCCGACGCCGGGCAGGGCGTCGAACTGCTCGACGGTGCCGGTGTTCAGGTCGACCGGCCCGGTGGGCTTGGGCGTACCGCTGGCCGGCGCCGCGGGGGCACGCCCGGCTGAACTCCCCAGGGCCTGCGGATGCCCGGCCGGTGCGGCGATGCCGACCACGATCTGCTCGCCGTCCTCGGCATGGCGGGCGAGGTTGAGCCCGAGGGTGTCCGCCCCGGCGAGCAGTCCGCCGGCCGCCGAGACGGCGTCGGCGATCCGGGCCTGCGGAGCCAACGTCACCAGTCCCGGCTGATGCACCAGTCCGACGACGCTTACCACCACGGACTGATCGGCCGGCTTCGGCCCGATCGGCGCAGGCGTCGAGGTGGTCGAAACCGGCGCCACCGGAGGCAGTTTCGCCGACACCACCGGCGCCGGCTGCGATCGGACCAACGTGAACACCGTGATGAGCACCGCGACGACGGCGATCGCGGCCAACGCGATGCCCCCGGCCCGGCCCGGGTCGGCCCGCACGGCGGCCATCCAGGCCTGCCCGCGCTGAACCCGGCCGTCGGGCACCCAACTGGGCACATCGTCGGCGGCGGCGTCGTCATCGTCGTCCGGATCGGTCACCGGCTGGACGCCCAGTCGGCGGTGCAGTGCGGCCAACGGCTGATCGGTTTCCATGACGGCGACGGTAGGGACGGCGCCCGACGATGCCGACCCCCAACAAGCCGCCGGCGGCCGAGGCTGTGGACGAATCCGGAACTGTGGAGCGGCTTTCGTCCCTATGGTGAGGTCATGACCGCAACGGAACGGCCCCTCCGGGTCATCCAGTGGACCACCGGCAACATCGGCCGCCGCTCGCTGCACGCCATCATCGGCCGCCCCGACATGGAATTGGTCGGCGTGTACGCGCACGGCGCGGACAAGATCGGCGTCGATGCGGCCGAGTTGTCCGGCTGGCCGCTCGGACAGGGGAAGCCGACCGGCATCACCGCCACCAACGACATCGACGCGCTGCTGGCGACCAAGCCCGACGCCTGCTGTTACAACCCGCTGTGGCCGAGCATCGACGAACTGGAGCGGCTGCTGGAAGCCGGGGTCAACGTGTGCACCTCGGCGGCCTGGATCACCGGCGGCAAACAGTCGCCCGAGGACCGCGCCCGCATCGAAAGCGCCTGTGAGCGAGGACAATCCACGATCTTCGGCAGCGGCGCCCATCCCGGGATGACGAACATGGTCGGCATGGTGCTCTCCGGGTCCTGCGAACGGGTCGACGAGATCCGGATCACCGAGTCGGTGGACTGCTCCACCTACGAGTCGGCCGGCACCCAGACCGCGATGGGTTTCTCCTGCGACCCCGACACCCCCGGCCTGGCCGAGAGCGTGCGCCGGGAGAGCGAGGTGTTCGCCGAGTCGGCGGCGATGATGGCCGATGCGATCGGCGCGGAGCTGGACCGGATGACCTTCGACGTGACGTTCACCCCGGCCACCGGCGACACCGACCTGGGCTTCATGACGATCCCGGCGGGCACCGTCGGCGGCGTGATGGGGTACCACCGCGGCTGGGTGGGCGATCGCAACGTGGTCAGCGTCGGGTTCAACTGGACGATGGGCAATCACGTCGTCCCGCCCAAACCGCTGGAGCACGGTCACGTCATCCAGGTGATGGGGCTGCCGAACATGCGCACCGTGCTGCACTGCCTGCCGCCGAAGGACTGGAAAGAGCCCGGCTTCATGGGCCTGGGGATGATCTACACCGCGATGCCGGTGACCAACGCGGTCCCGGCCGTGGTCGCGGCCCGGCCGGGCATCGTCACCCTCAAGGACCTGCCCCCGGTCACCGGGCGGTTCGCGGCGCGTTGACAGCTGCCCTGCCCGGTGTGACAGGTAGTTTTCGGCGCTATGGATATTCAGCGCCGCACCCTGATCGCCGGACTCGGAGGGTTGGCCGTCGCGGCTCCCCTGCTCGCCGCCTGCGCCAAGGAGAGTGAGAAGGCCGAGAAGCCCACGGCCACCCCGACGTCGAAGTCGCCGATCGCGCCTCCGGTGACCGGCGAACCCGGAACCCTGCTCAACCAGGAGCCCATCGACACCGGAATCAAGGGCGCCAAGGCCTGGCGGATCAGGTACGTCTCCAAGGACGTCAACGGCGTCACCACCGAATCCAGCGGCCTGGTGATCGCCCCGGCCGGCCGAGGCACCAACCGTCCGATCCTGACCTGGTGCCACGGCACCACCGGCCTGGGCGACGCCGCCTGCCCGTCGGCCCAGCCCGACCCGGCACGCGAACTCATCACCTACTTCGAACCGCAGGCCACCCAGCAGATCGACTACGGGGTGCCCGGACTGCAGGGCTGGATCGACGACGGCTGGGTCGTGGTCGCCACCGACTATCAGGGCCTGGGAACGCCGGGGATGCACCAGTACACGGTCAACATCACCAACGCCCGCGACGGCATCTACGCCGCCCACGCCGCCCGCAAGCTCGAGACCGACGCCGGAACCGCCGTGGGGTGTGCGGGCTGGTCGCAGGGCGGCGGGGCGGCGGCTGCGATCGCCGAACTCGACGCCGCCGACTACGGCGACCTGAAGCTGATCGGCACCGTCTGCATGTCGCCGGGCGTGACCAAGGTGGGCCTGGAGATCCCCTCCCCGATGACCACCGCGCTCACCGGCGCCAAGGTCGCACCGGACTCGCATCTGGTGATGCTGCTGGCCGGCGTGCAGGCTGCGAATCCAACGAAACTGCAACTGGCCGAAGCGTTCTCACCGCTCGGGGTCGACATCATCAACACCGCCTGGAACATCCAGCCGGTGCACCACCTCAACGACACCATCGCCCGGCTGTTTCGGCTCAAGGGCGCCGTCCTGAACCCCACACCGCCGAACTTCCCGGCGTGGAAGGAGGCGATCATCGCCAGTTCGGCGGCGCAGAAGAAACCGGTCGCACCGGTGCTGGTGTGCATCGACACCTTCGACGGCGGCACGGTGATCCCGGTGGCCTGGCAGACCGGCTACGTCGATGCGGTCCAGAAACTCGGCGGCAACGTCGAGACCCTGCAGTACGAGCATGACGACCACTTCTCGCTGCCGCAGAGTTGCGTCGGTGACGCAAGAGCGTGGCTGAACAAGCTGAAGGGTTAAGCCTCCGAGGCTAAGTCTCCAGCGCCGCGACGACGGCGACCGCGCCCGGCCCGAGGTGCACACCGAGCACCGGCCCGAGATCGGTGACGATCGCCGGACCGCAGGCTGGCAGCGCACTGGCCAGGGTGGCCGCCACCTCGGCTGCACCGGCCGGGTTGTCGACGTGATGCACCGCCAGTGTGGCGCGGCCCTCCCCCACGGCGTCGAGCACCTGCTCGACCATCGCCGCGGTCGCCTTGGAGGTGGTGCGCACCCGTTGCGCCAGCACAAGCTTGCCGTCGTCGAGACGCAGCAGCGGCTTCAGGGCCAGCGCGGTGCCCAGCCAGGACGCTGCGGTACCGATCCGGCCGCTGCGGCGCAGGTTCTCCAGCCGCTGCACCACCAGGAAGGCCCGCACCCGGCTCACCGTCGACTCCGCCTGTGCGGCAACGTCATCCAGCCCGGCGCCGTCACGCGCCGCCCGCGCGGCTGCCAGTGCGACGAACCCGGTCCCCATCGCGGCCGACCGGGAGTCGATCACCCGCACCGCACCGCCGAAGCCGGCCGCGGCATGCTCTGCCGCCCCGAGGGTGCTCGACAGCGCTGACGAGATGTGCACGGCCAGGACCCCGTCGCCGTCGCTGTCGTGCAACGCCTGCCGGTACACCGCGGCGAGTTGGTCCGGACTGGCACCCGCGGTGGTGACACCGACGCGCTGGTAGAGATCGGCCGGGAACTCGTCGAGGCCGTCGCGCAGATCACGTCCGTCGACCAGGACGTGCAGCGGCACCACCCTGATGTCGAATTCGGTGAGGAGTCCGGCGGGCACCCGGGCCGAGGAGTCCGTCACCACCACGACCGGCACGGTTCAGCGTCCGCCGTCGTCGCGCGGCACTGGAAGTTCGGCGGTGGCCGAGCCACCGACACCGGCCTCGGCGAGCGCTTTGAGCATCAGGTCCGCGACCGCCTGGTGTGCCTCGAAGTTCCAGTGGATCCCGTCCGGGTTGCCGGTGCCGCCCAGAACATGTTCGGCGACAGCCTCTTTGAGATCGACCAGCGGAACATGATGCTCGGCCGCCCAGCTGGTGATCGCGTCGACGGTGCCGGCGCGGCCGTGGTGGGCGTGGCCGTAGGTCGGTGCCACGTGCACCGACGGCAGTGACGCCACGATCGGGATGCCGGGACGGTTGAAGTCGATGGCGCCGCGGGTCATCTCGAGGTATTCGGCGGTCAGCTTCGGCGGCAGCGCCGACCGGGACAGCGGGGACAGCCGTGGTTGCAGCCAGCCGTAGCCGTCGCGCACCCAGCGCCGCAGCAGCGACGGCCGGACGTAGCGGATCATCTCGCGCAGCGCGGTCGGCAACGGCGAGGGCAGCGAGTCCATCCCGCTGGTCGCGAAGATCACCGCACCGGCCCGCGGCAGGGCGGCCCAGGCCCGTGGGTCCTGGGTGGCCGCCCACCAGACGTCGCGGCAGGTCCACCCGATCCGGCCGATCAGCTCGAGGTCCCAACCAAGTTGCGCAGCAACGATATTGGGCCAGATCCGCGGATCATCGGCGGGCAGTCCGCCCTGCGGTCCGTAGTACGACAGCGAGTCGCAGAAGACCAGCAGGGTTCGCCGGGAGGATTCAGAGGACATCGTTGGAGACCTGGGCTGAGGCGTTCCAGACGTCGAGACGCCAACGCAGTTCGCGGAAGCCGCCGTCGCCGTGCCCGGACAGTTGCGCCCAACTCGCGTTGCCCATCCCGCCGAACACCGGCCAGCTGTCCACCGGCAGATCGAGCAGTGCCGCACTCAGCGCGGCGATCAGTCCGCCGTGTGCCACCAGCACCACCGGCCGTTCGCAGTCAGCGGCGCCCCACTCCGGCTCGTTGTCGAAGATCTCGGCCACCAACGGCACGCTGCGGTCGGCCACGTCGATGCGACTCTCCCCGCCGTGCGGGGCCCACCGCGCATCGTCGCGCCAGGCCAGCCGCGCACCGGGCGCCTCGGCGTCGACCTCGTGGTGGGTCATGCCCTGCCAGTCCCCGAGGTCGGTCTCGCGCAACCGGGGATCGAGGTGCACCTGCTGCCCGGTGTGCGCGGCGAGTTCCATCGCGGTGTCCTGCGCGCGGCGCAGATCCGAGGAATAGATCACCAGCGGCTGCCGCTTGGCCAGCACATCGGCGGCGGCGACCGCCTGGGCGATCCCCAGATCGGTCAACTCGGTGTCGAGTTGTCCCTGCATCCGGCTGTCGGCGTTGGACTGAGTCTGCCCGTGCCGCAACAGAACAAGGCGGCGGATCCTCATCAGGACTCCGCCTCGAGGTCGACCTCCACGACCGGGCAGTCCCGCCACAGCCGGTCCAGGGCGTAGAAGTTGCGCTCGTCGGTGTGCTGGACGTGGACGACGATGTCGACGAAGTCCAGCAGCACCCAGCGGCCCTCACGGGTGCCCTCGCGGCGGGCGGGCTTGTAACCGGCCAGCCGCATCTTCTCCTCGACCTCGTCGACGATCGCGCCGACCTGCCGCTCGTTGTTGGCCGAGGCGATGACGAACAGGTCGGTGATCACCAACTGACCGGACACATCGATGACGATGATGTCGTCGGCGAGTTTCGCGGCGGCCGCACGGGCGGCCACGGTCGCCATCTTGATGGCTTCGGCTGTTGCGGTCACGCGTTTACCTCCACGGTGGCGGGCCGACGGTAGAGCCCGCGCTTGTTGACGTACTGGACGACGCCGTCGGGCACCAGGTACCAGATCGGCCGGCCGCCGGCGGCCCGGACCCGGCAGTCGGTGGACGAGATCGCCAGTGCGGGCACCTCCACCAGACGGATCGCGTCGTCGGGCAGCTGATCGACGGCCTCGGTGATGTGGGAGTCGGTGAGCTCGTACCCGGGCCGGCTGACGCCGATGAACTTGGCCAGTTCGAACAGCTCCTGCCAGCCCTGCCAGGTGAGGATCGACCCCAGCGCGTCGGCGCCGGTGATGAAGTACAGGTCGCTGTCGGGATTCAGCGCGGCGAGGTCACGCAGGGTGTCATTGGTGTAGGTCGGGCCGGCCCGGTCGATGTCGACGCGGCTCACCGAGAAACGCGGGTTGGACGCGGTCGCGATGACCGTCATCAGGTAGCGGTCCTCCGCGGCGGTGACGTGACGGTCCTTCTGCCACGGCTGACCGGTCGGCACGAACACCACCTCGTCAAGGCCGAAGCGGTCGGCCACCTCGCTGGCGGCGACCAGGTGACCGTTGTGGATGGGATCGAACGTCCCGCCCATCACGCCCAGCCTGCGCCGCGAACCCCGCCGAGATGTCACGTGCAGAGAGCTTACGGGTCAGACCGGCAGCAACTGGTCGATGACCGCGGCCAGCTGCTTGGCCGAGCGGCATTCGTGCATGGTGATCAGGTCCTGGTAGCGCGGGACCGCTGAATCGCCGCTGCCCCACAGGTGCTGCGGCTCGGGGTTGAGCCAGTGCGCGTGCCGGCTGGCGCTGACCATGTGCGCCAGCACATCCGCCGACGGGTTGCGGTAGTTGGTGCGGCCGTCGCCGAGGATCAGCAGCGAACTGCGCGGCGAGAGCACCCCGGGAAAGCCCTCCATGAACGAGACGAAGGCGTTGCCGTAGTCGGAATGGCCGTCGCGGGTGAACACCCGGGCCTCCCGGGTGATGCGCTGGATCACCACCGCCAGATCGGCGTCCGCGCCGAACATGTGGGTGACCTCGTCGGTGGTGTCGATGAACGCGAAGACCCGGACCCGGGAGAACTGCTGGCGCAACGCGTGCACGAGCAGCAGGGTGAAGTGGCTGAATCCGGCCACCGAGCCGGACATGTCGCACAGCACCACCAGTTCGGGGCGCGCCGGGCGCGGCTTCTTCAGCACGACGTCGATCGGCACCCCGCCGGTCGACATCGACTTGCGCAGCGTCTTGCGCAGGTCGATCGAGCCGGACCGGGAGCGACGCCGCCGCGCCGCGAGCCGGGCGGCCAGCATCCGGGCCAACGGGGCCACCACGCGACGCATCTGGCGCAACTGATCACCGGAGGCGCGCAGGAACTCGACGTTCTCGGCCAACTGCGGGATGCCGTAGGTCTGGACGTGTTCACGGCCCAACTGCTCGGCGGTGCGCCGTTTGGTCTCGCCCTCCACCATCCGGCGCAATTGCGCGATCTTCTGCGCGGCAAGGGATTTGGCGATCTGTTCCTGGGTGGGCGACGGGTCGTCGCCGTGCGGGGCCAGCAGGCCGGCCAGCAGGCGCCCCTGCAACTGGTCCAGGCCCATCGCCTTGAGCGCCTGGTACGCCGAGTAGGACGGGCCACGACTGGAGGTGTAACGGCCGTAGGCCTCGACGATCTGGGCGATCAGCGCGACCAGGCGGTCGTCCATATCGCCAATGTCGGGGTTGTCGGTGAGCAGGTCCAGCAGCATCCCGCGCATGGCCTCGGCATCGTCGGGGTCGATCTCCGGACGGCCGCCGGACTGTTCCTCGTCGTCCTCGACGACGGTGCGTCCGCCCAGCGCCGCCGGCCACCACAGATCGAAGAGCGCGTCGTAGGTCTGCCGGTGGTCGGGCCGGCGCAGCACCGCGCAGGCCAGACCTTCGCGAAGCGCCTGGCGGTCACCGAAGCCCAGCACCGACATCACCTGGCCGGCGTCGACGGTCTCGGACGGCCCGACCGAGATGCCCTGGGCGCGAAGCGCTTCCACGAAACCGACAAGGTGGCCGGGCAGGCCGTGCGGCGCCAGCGGCTGGGAGGGTCGGGTCCGTCGGAAGGCCATCGGATACCTAGTTCAGTCGCAGTTCGCCGGCCGCGCGCTGCTGATCAGACTGGTGTTTGAGCACCACGCCCAGCGTCGCGGCGATGGTGGCGTCGTCGATGGTGTCGGCCCCCAACGCCAGCACGGTGCGGCCCCAGTCGATGGTCTCGGCCACCGACGGCGCCTTCTTGAGTTGCATCGCGCGCAACACCCCGATGATGCGGACCAGTTCCTCGGCGACCTTCTCGGGAAGCTCCGGCACCCGGGACAGCAGGATCCGGCGTTCCAATTCGGCGTCGGGAAAGTCGATGTGCAGGAACAGACAACGGCGCTTGAGCGCCTCGGAGAGTTCGCGGGTGGCGTTGGAGGTCAGCACCACCAACGGCTTGCGGGTCGCGGTGATGGTGCCCAGTTCCGGGATGGTGACGGCGAAGTCGCTGAGCACCTCCAACAGCAGGCCCTCGATCTCGATGTCGGCCTTGTCGGTCTCGTCGATGAGCAGCACGGTGGGTTCGGTGCGCCGGATCGCGGTCAGCAACGGCCGGGACAGCAGGAACTCCTCGCTGAACACGTCGTCCTTGGTGTGCTCCCAGTCATGGTCGGCGCCGGTGGCCGACTGGATGCGCAGAATCTGCTTGGCGTGGTTCCACTCATACAGCGCGCGAGCCTCGTCGACACCCTCGTAACACTGCAGGCGGACCAGTCCGGAACCGGTGGCCTGTGCGATGGCGCGGGCCAGTTCGGTCTTGCCGACACCGGCGGGGCCCTCGACCAGCAGTGGCTTGCCGAGACGGTCGGCGAGGAACACCGCGGTGGCGGTGGCTTTGTCGGGCAGATACCCGGTCTCGGTCAGCTTGCGGGTGACGTCCTCGATGTCGGTGAACAGCGGGGCCGGACGCGCCGGTGTGGTGGTCAAATGCTCTCCAGTCAGGGTCGGATGTGGCCGTCGCCGTAGACGATCCACTTGGTCGAGGTCAGTTCCGGCAGCCCCATCGGGCCACGGGCATGCAGTTTCTGGGTGGAGATGCCGATCTCGGCGCCGAAGCCGAACTGCTCGCCGTCGGTGAACGCGGTGGAGGCGTTGACCATCACCGCCGCGGCGTCGACCCGTTCGGTGAATCGTTGCGCGGCAGCCAAATCTCCTGTGACGATCGCCTCGGTGTGACCGGTGCCGTAGGTGTTGATGTGGTCGATGGCGGCATCGATCCCGTCGACGACGGCCAGCGCGATGTCCAGGGACAGGAACTCCGCGCGCAACTCGTCCTCGGTCGGGTTCTCGTGCACGGTGACCCCGGCGCGCTCCAGGGCGGCCACCAACCGCGGCAGCGCCGTCCCGGCGATCGCCTTGTCGATCAGCAGGGTCTCGGCGGTGTTGCAGACGCTGGGACGACGGGTCTTGGCGTTCAACACGATTCGCTCGGCGACATCCAGATCGGCGTCGGCGTGGACATAGACATGGCAGTTGCCCACCCCGGTCTCGATGGTCGGCACCGTGGCATCGCGCACCACGGCGTCGATCAGGCCGGCGCCGCCACGCGGGATCACCACGTCGACCAGACCGCGGGCCTGGATCAGGTGTGTGACCGATGCGCGGTCCGCGCTGGGCAGCAACTGCACGGCGTCCTCCGGCAGGCCCTCCCCGCACAGCGCCCCGCGCAGCACGGTCACCAACTCGGTGTTGGAGTTGGCCGCAGACGAACTGCCGCGCAGCAGAACGGCATTGCCGGACTTGCATGTCAGCCCGAAGGCGTCGACGGTGACGTTGGGCCGGCCCTCGTAGACGATGCCGACCACACCGAGGGGCACCCGCTGCTGACGGACCTGCAGACCGTTGGGCATGGTGCGGCCACGCAGCACCTCCCCGACCGGGTCGGGAAGGCCCGCGACCTGACGCAGGCCGGCGGCGATCCCGTCGATCCGCTGCGGGTTGAGCGCCAGCCGGTCCAGCATCGCCTCGGACGTGCCGCCCGCCCGGGCGACCTCGAGATCCGATGCGTTGGCGGCCAGGATCTGGTGGGTGTGGGCCAGCACCGCGTCAGCGGCGGCGTGCAGGGCACGGTCCTTGACGGCGGTGGTCAGGGTGCCGAGTTCACGTGCGGCCACCCGGGCCCGCCGGGCCGCGCCGTGGACGGCCTCCCGCAGGTCGGACTCGGTCTGCACGCTCATCGCCCCAGGGTATCGGTTCCCCACCAACCGGAGGGTAGGGGCTCCAAAAGGGGCTAACGTAAATCCGGTGGTGAACGTCCCGGCCGCGCGCCGCAGCGCACTGGTGCGCCGGATCCGGTTCCTGGTTGCCGCCACCATCGCCTACAACGTGATCGAGGCGGCGGTCGCCCTGGCCGCCGGATCCCGGGCCTCCTCGGCCGCGCTGATCGGGTTCGGCCTGGACTCGCTGATCGAGGTGTCCGCGGCGGCGGCCATCGCCTGGCAGTTCGCCGCGCCCGACCCGGAGACCCGGGAGAAGGCCGCCCTGCGCTTCGTCGCGCTCTCGTTCTTCGCCCTGGCCGGCTACCTCGTGGTGGATTCCGTCCTGGCGCTCAGCGGACACGGCGAGGCCCGGCCGTCGCCGGTGGGCATCGGGCTGGCGGCGGTGAGCCTGGTGGTGATGCCGGCGCTGTCCTGGGCGCAGCGCAGCGCCGGACGTGAGTTGGGCTCCCGGTCAGCGGTGGCCGACTCCAAGCAGACGCTGCTGTGCGCCTACCTGTCCGCGGTGCTGCTGCTCGGACTGGTCCTCAACGCATGGCGGGGATGGTCGTGGGCCGACCCGGTCGCCGCCCTGGTGATCGCCGGGATGGCCGTCCGGGAAGGCCGGGAGGCCTGGCGTGGTGACGCCTGCGGTTGCTAAGTCCTAACGAAGCGATCACAACCCGCGTGGCCGACGTGCCCGACCTCCGGACATCGCTAACTTCCGTCAAGTGATGCGCAAACTCGCCCGGGCGGCCGCTGTGGCCTCGTTCCTGCCGGCGTTGCTGATGCCGGCCCCGGCCGTGACGCCCCAGGCCGCCGCCTTCTCGCGGCCCGGCCTGCCGATCGAGATCCTGAACATCCCCTCCCCCGCGATGAACCGCAACATCCGCGTCGAGTTCCAGGGCGGCGGAACCCATGCCGTGTACCTGCTCGACGGCCTGCGCGCCGAGGACGAGACCAACGGCTGGGACATCAACACCGCCGCCTTCGAGTGGTACTTCAATTCCGGCCTGTCGATGGTGATGCCGGTGGGCGGCCAGTCCAGTTTCTACTCGGACTGGTACCGGCCGGCCTGCGGCAAGGCAGGTTGCACGACCTATAAGTGGGAGACCTTCCTCACGAGCGAACTGCCGGCCTGGCTGATGGCCAACAAGGGCATCACCCCGACCGGCAATGCCGTTGTGGGACTGTCGATGTCGGGCGGCGTCGCGCTGAACCTGGCGATCTGGCATCCGACCCAGTTCCTGTTCGCCGCGTCGCTGTCGGGCTTCCTGAACCCGTCCATCGGACTGTGGCCGATCCTGATCAACATCGCGATGCGCGACGCCGGCGGCTACAGCGCCACCGACATGTGGGGCCCCAAGGGCGACGTCGCCTGGACGCGCAACGACCCGATGGTCAACATCCCGCGACTGGTGGCCAACGGCACCGCGATCTGGATCTACTGCGGCACCGGCGCCCCGTCGGACCTGGACCCCGATCCCTCCATCATCGGCAACTTCACCGCGGGCTACCTCGAGAACGTCACGCTGGACACCACCAAGGAGTTCCAGAGGAAGTACCTGGCGGCCGGCGGGAAGAACGCGGTGTTCAACTTCCCGCCCGCCGGAACCCACAGTTGGGGATACTGGGGATCGCAGTTGCAGGCGATGAAGGCCGACATCCAGCGGGTGCTGGGCGTGCAGACGCCGCCGGCAGGCTGACCCGCCGGATCATCAGGAGTTCGGGATCTCGCGCTCGATCTCCTCGAGCCACACGGTGGCCGCCATGTCCGACGGCGCCCGCCAATCCCCCCGCGGTGACAGCGATCCGCCGTGCGACACCTTCGGGCCGTTGGGCAGTGCCGAACGCTTGAACTGACTGAACGAATAGAACCGCTGCGCGAAGACGCTGAGCCACTTGCGGATCTCGCCCAGCGAGTAGGCCGGTCGCTTGCCGGCGGGGTACCCCGGCGGCCAGCCGCCGCGGTCCGGGTCGCTCCACGCATGCCAGGCCAGGAACGCGATCTTCGACGGCCGGAACCCGTAGCGCAGCACCCAGAACAGGGTGAAGTCCTGCAGCGGGTACGGGCCGACTTTGGCCTCGCTGCTCTGGATCTGCTCGCCGTCACCGGTCGGGACCAGCTCCGGGGTGATCTCGGTGTCGAGCACCGACTGCAGGATCACTGCGACCTCGTCGTCGAACTGCCGGGAACTGATCACCCACCGGATCAGATGCTGGATCAGGGTTTTCGGCACGCCGGCGTTGACGTTGTAGTGGCTCATCTGATCGCCCACCCCGTAGGTCGACCAGCCCAGCGCCAACTCGGAGAGATCACCGGTGCCCAGCACGATGCCGCCACGCTGGTTGGCGATCCGGAACAGGTAATCGGTGCGCAGGCCGGCCTGGACGTTCTCGAAGGTGACGTCGTAGACGGCCTCACCGCGGCCGAACGGATGGCCGATCTCGGTGAGCATGAGCGTGGCGGTGTCGCGGATGTCGAGTTCGGCGAAGGTGACCCCAAGCGCCCGGGACAGCGCGATGGCGTTGTTCTTGGTGTGCTCACCGGTGGCGAAGCCGGGCATGGTGAACGCGAGGATGTCGCTGCGCGGCCGGCCCTCCCGGTCCATCGCCTTGGCTGCGACGATCAGCGCATGGGTGGAGTCCAGTCCGCCGGAGACCCCGATGACCACCTTCGGATACTTCAACGCGCGCAACCGTTGCTCGAGCCCGGAGACCTGGATGTTGTAGCCCTCGTAGGAGTCCTGCTCGAGCCGGACCCGGTCGCTGGGCACGAACGGGAACCGCTCGACCTCGCGACGCAGCCCGATGTCGCCGCCGGGCGGATTGAGCCGGAAACCGATGCGGCGGAACGCATCCAGCGCGCCCTGGTGATGACGGCGGTTGTCGTCGAAGGTGCCCATCCGCAGCCGCTCGGCACGCAACAGGTCCAGGTCGACGTCGGCCACCGAGCGTCGTTCCCCGCTGGGGAAGCGCTGCGACTCGGCCAGTAGCCGGCCGTTCTCGTAGATCATCGTCTGGCCGTCCCAGGCGAGGTCGGTGCTCGACTCCCCTTCCCCCGCAGCCGAATACACGTAGGCGGCCAGGCACCGCGCCGAGGCGGAACGGGCCAGCAGCTTGCGGTCGTCGGCACGGCCGATGGTGATCGGGCTGCCGGACAGGTTGGCCAGCACGGTCGCACCGGCCAATGCCGCCTGCGCGCTCGGCGGGATCGGAACGAACATGTCCTCGCAGATCTCGACGTGCAACACCAGGCCGGGAACGTCGTAGGCATCGAAGAGCAGATCGGGCCCGAACGGCACGTCGGCGCCGAGCAACCGGATGGTGCCGCGCATGTCGTCGCCGGGCGCCATCTGGCGGCGCTCGTAGAACTCGCGGTACGTCGGCAGGTACGACTTGACCGCCACTCCGAGGATCGCCCCGCGGTGGATCACCACGGCGGCGTTGTAGAGGCGGTGCAGGTGGCGCAGCGGGGCGCCGACGACGAGGACCGGCAGCAGATCGGCGGAGCCGGCGACGAGGTCGGCCAGTGCGGCCTCGACGGCGTCGAGCAGGCTGTCCTGGAGCAGGATGTCCTCGAGCGAATAGCCCGACAGCGTGAGCTCCGGAAAGACCGCGACGGCCACCCCCTCGTCATGGCAGGACCGGGCGATCCGCAGCACCGATTGCGCGTTGGCGGCCGGGTCGGCCAGCACCGTGCGGTGCGTGCAGGCGGCCACCCGGGCGAAGCCGTGCCGGTACGCCGAGAAAAAGTCCACGACACATTGTGGCCTGTGCCGGTCCGACGGCACCCGGAACACCCCCGACAGGCCCTCTTGACCCCCGACGGAGCAGCTTCTAAGGTTTCTCTCAGATTTTGCCCGCACTCCCGGAGGGGCCGGAGTTGATGCGACCGTACGTACGGCTTGCCGCCGTCGTGGCCATGGCTGCGGGCGTCCTGCTGTCCACCGGACCGGGCCTGGCGCTGGCGGACAACGACTCGGGGAGCAAGGACCACACCAGCAACGGCAGCCATGGCCATTCCAGTGGCAAGCCGTCATCGGCCTCGGCGGGAGGTTCGGGCGGTCACGACAGTGATTCCGACAAGACCGACAAGACCGACAAACCCGGCAAGACCGACAAGCCCGGTTCCAGTTCGGACGGCTCAAGTTCGCAGACCGGCGGCAGCAGCTCCAACTCCAGCAGCCACTCGGCGTCCAAGACCAAACCCGGCAGCTCGTCGTCGGATTCCTCGTCCGGTTCGTCCGCATCGGAATCATCGTCGTCAGGTTCGTCCTCGGGCGGGCAGGACAGCGAGGACGACGAACACGGCAACAGCAACAGCAACGCCAGCAGCAACGGCAATAACGGGAACGAAAAGGAATCCGCAGCGGAGTCCGATTCCGATTCGGAGTCCACCTATTCCGGTTCCTCCGTGTCGTCGGAGACCCCGTCGACTCCCGCGACTCAGCAGCCCACGGCGGCTGAAACCGACTCCCCGGTGCGCAATTCCGCACCGGCCGCCGCCGCGCTGACCACCCGGGGCAACGACACCTCGGTGGCCCCGTCGGCGCCCGGTGCCCGCCCGGGCCCGACCGCCGTGCAGGCGGACCCGTCGACGCCGTCCTCCCCCAATGGTCAGGTCCGGCACGGCGACGCGGCTGACGCCGCCGCGCTCTCGACGAACACCGTCGCCGGTCCGGCACAGCCGGATCAGTCCGGCGGCGCCGCCTTGACCTCGGCCCGCACCTGGCTGACGAAGGTCAGCAACGAGTTCATCAACAGCGTGGCCACCGCCCTGCGCGAGGTCACCCTGAAGGACCTCGCCCTGGCCGCGTTGCCGGGGATCGCCGGGCTGATGTTCGTCTTCCTCACCGGCATCGGCCTGGGCCATCGCCAGGCCAGGTTCGGGTTCGTCATGGAGACCACCGGGGCGCTGCGGTTCGCCGCGGGCGGCCCGCTCGGCGTGGTGCGGCCCGGCGGTTCGATCGCGGTCCGGACACGTCGGTCCGCCGCCCCGAAACCGCACGGCCTGGCCGCCTGAGCCGTCCCCTACCCTGAGTCGGGTGGATGCCCCCGAACTCGTCGCACTGCTGGCCGGCCGGCGCATCGCGGTGCTGACCGGCGCGGGAATCTCCACCGACTCGGGCATCCCGGACTACCGCGGGCCGGACTCCCCGCCGGCCAACCCGATGACCATCCGGCAGTTCACCACCAGCCGCGAATACCGGCAGCGCTACTGGGCACGCAATCACCTGGGTTGGAAACACATGGCGGCCACCGAACCCAACGCCGGGCACCGGGCGCTGGCCGAACTGGAGCGGGCCGGGATCGCGGCCGGGGTGATCACCCAGAACGTCGACCTGCTGCACACCAAGGCCGGCAGCGACAACGTTATCAACCTGCACGGCACCTACGCGCAGGTGGTGTGCCTGGACTGCCGCCACACCATGTCGCGGGCGGCACTGGCCGAGATGCTGGAGGCCGCCAATCCGGGATTCACCGAACGCGCCGAGAGGGTGGGCGGGCTTGCGGTGGCGCCCGACGCGGACGCGGTGGTGGCCGACACCGCCTCGTTCACCTTCGTCGACTGCCCGGCATGCGGCGGGATGCTCAAGCCCGACATCGTCTACTTCGGGGAGTCGGTCGCCAAAGAGGTTGTCGACCAGGCCTATTCACTGGTGGAGTCCTCCGATGCCCTGCTGGTGGCCGGATCCTCGCTGACGGTGTTCTCCGGCTACCGGTTCGTGCGGCACGCCGCCGCCCGGGCGATCCCGATCGCGATCGTCAACCGCGGGCCGACCCGGGGCGACGATCTGGCCGACGTCAAACTCGACGCCGGCTGCTCCCCCATCCTGACCCTGCTGGTCGATGAGCTGGCCGGCCGCACGCCTGCCGTGAACCAGGGGCCGGTGAAGTAGGGTCCCGTGACGTATGTTTTGGGCCATGCCTTCTGTGGTCGACGTCGCCGCCGCCTTCGCCGTCGGAATCGGCAACGCGGTGCTCAAGCCGGTGCGCCCCGAGCCGGGTCCGGCCACCGGGCGCTGGGCGGTGGGTGTCGGCGAGGTGGCCGCCAGCATGCCGAAGATGCCCGGGCTGGTGCGCGGGATCGCCCGTCAGCTCAACCAATTCGGCTCGGTGGTGGTCAGCCCGGGCGGCATCGAGTACGACGGTGATGAGGTGGCCTGGTCCAAGGTGACCGAGATCCGGGCGCGCCGGCTGGTCGGCTATCTGGTCACCGATGCGATCACCAAACAGGTCGACCGGTTCCCGCTGTGGCGGTTTCCCGGCCGCGGTCTGGTCTTGAACGGGCTGAGCCATGCGGCGCTGACGGCGGTGGCGGTGGCCGCCGACCTGAAACTGGACAGCGGGGTGTTCACCGTCTACATCCCGGCCGAGGTGCACTACAAAGGACTGTTGCACGCCAAGGACATTCAGCCCGGCGTGCCGGCCGCACTGGTGCTCGCCGACCCGGCCGTGCGCGATCTGGTCGAGGAGACCGCACGGGCACACGGCGTCCCGGTGGTGATGGCGCAGGACGATGCGCTGGAAGTCGCCGCCCAGCGGGCCGCGGCGATCCGGTCATTCGTCGGCGGCATCGGCGCGCTGGTCGGCCTTACGTGAAAGATTCGAAAGCGCTGCTACCGCAACCGGCTTGGCCGGTCGCAGTAGCAGCTTGTTCTCGGTTGTGATGGGCCTAGCCTAGGCCGCGGAGACGATCGTCATTCCGTAGCCGCTGGTCTGCCAGGAAGCGAGGAAGGCGGCGATCGTGATGGCCTGCCCCTTGCCCTCGGGCTTCCCGTCGACGATTTTGACCCCGGCGCTGTCGTTGACGTAGACAGTGCCCTTGGTGAGGTCCACCTTGATCACTTCCACGGCATGGCCGGCCGAAGTGTACAGAGGTTTTGTTATGTCTCCGGTTGAGCTCCACAGGAGATTGCTGTTAACGCCGACGATTACCGCGTCGCCCTGGGCCAAGGATGCTTCCAAAGCGGTCAGGGCAAGGCTACGGCCCGCCACGGTGGGATCGAAGCTCATCTGCGTGGCCGTGACGCCAAAATCGGTGTGCGCGTTCAGCAATGCCGGGACGTCCCCGGGCCGGCTGCCGTTCTGGTTTTCAATGGTCTCGTCCAGGAACATCTTGAAGCCCGGCTTGACGACGCTGTCGGTATCTTTCGCCAACGCAACAATGCTCTTCTGGTTGGGATTTGGGGGCCCCTGCGTCTTATTGACTTGATTGACCGCGATCGCCGCAGCCATCAATTCGCAGTTCTGGAAACTCTGCCCCTGCCAATAGCGGGCATTGGCCAAGTCGCCGTATTGCCCTTTGACCGCTTTGTCGGTTGCCTCGACGGTGAGGGTGATCGTCATGGTCGTGGTGTCCTTCTGCGACAGTCCCAGAGAGATGGCCGCCTCGTGCAGGAGACCCTCCACCGCGCCGAGAAGCCCGGATCGCTCGTCAGGTGCGTTACTCACCTCAACGGTGAACTGATCGACGATCCCGGGTTTCGCCAGCGTCGGATCCGGGATATAGGTGTACTTGCCGTAGTCGGCGCCCTTCCCCCAATGCAACTCCCCATACTTCACGTCTTGACCCGCGACGACCTCGTAGGTCGCCGAGAATCCGTTGTTCGGCTCCATACCGAGATCACCGGAGATCGAGCCGTCCGTGGTGCTGCTGGGGCCTGGGTCCTCAGATCCGGTCACGCTCGGTGAGACGTTGAAGAAGATGTAGTTGAGACGGTTCGCGAGGTCGGACCACACCGACTGCAAGGTCGGAGCCTCCATCAGCTGAGCGGCAGACGTCTGTATGGCGTTCACCGCGGCCACTAACGCATACGCCCTCGCTTGCGGCGCAACCCCATCCGGGCCGTCATCGCCGTCCACGCCGTCTTCACCGGCTGCACCGGACGCGATCGTTCCGTCGCCGCCGGAACCACCGGTTCCACCATCCCCGCCGTCACCGCCCGTGCCGCCGTCGGCGTCGCCGTCGCTGCCGCCTGCGCCGCCGTCGCCGCCGTCACCGGCGTCGCCGCCGGCTCCGCCGGTGTTGTAGTTGGTGGCACCGCCTGTGCCGCCGTTGCCGCCCTTGCCGCCGGCACCACCGGATCCGCCCTTCTCGGTGGTCGAACCTGCTCCACCAATGCCACCCTGGCCGCCGGTCCCGCCTTTCCCACCAGGCGCTCCGTCCAGGCTTTGACCACTCTTGGTACTGCCCGCCGCACCGCCGTAGCCGCCCTCACCGGCATCGCCGCCGGCGCCGGCAGCGTGAGTGAGGTTGGCGGCTCCGCCGTCGCCGCCCTTCCCGCCGGCCCCGGCGTCCCCGCCCGCTCCGCCCCGTCCATCGGAATTGTCTTCTCCGGTGCCGCCGTTGCCTCCTGCGCCGCCGGCGCCACCATCGCCGTTTGCTCCATCAGTCCCGTTGGAGGGGATGCCCAAGAGGTAGCGACCCTCGCCGGCTGTACCGCCGGCGCCCGCCGATCCACCGCTGCCGCCGTCACCCCCCTTGCCGCCGCTGCCGCCGCCGTCGTCGTCGATGGTGTACGACAAGCCGTTTCCGCCTCGGCCCCCGACGCCCCCCGCACCGCCGGCACCGCCGTTGCCTCCGGCGCCGAATACCCAGCTGCCGCTACCACCGTTGCCACCGGCACCGCCGACACCCCCGACACCGCCGGCCTTGCCGTTGTTGTCTTCGGTTCGGTTACCGCTGGCACCCTCGATGCCGTCCTCGCCGACGCCGCCGTCGCCGCCGTTGCCACCCTTGCCGAACAGTGACAACAGCCCGGTGTTGCCACCGTCACCGCCGTCGCCGCCCGCGCCTTGCCCGCCAACGCCGCCATTGCCACCGTTACCGCTCAGGAAACCACCGACACCACCAACGCCGCCGTGGCCCGCCGACACAGGACCGGCACCACCCACGCCGCCGGCGCCGCCAATCGCGAATAGCGAGAGCATTCCGCCGCTGCCGCCGCTGCCACCGGCACCACCGTTGCTGGCCCGTCCGCCGGCACCGCCTGCACCGCCGACGCCGTGAAGCGACAGGAGTCCGGTGGCACCGCCATCGCCACCTGCACCACCGGTCGATCCCAGCGGCACTGCATTGCCGCCAGCGCCACCGTTGCCGCCGTTGCCGTACAACAGGCCGCCGACGCCACCGTGACCACCCTGACCGCCGGTGCCCTTTGGGTCACCAAGATCGATGACGATGCCGGCCCCGCCGGCACCGCCGTTGCCGAACCAGCCGGCCGAACCGCCATTGCCGCCGTTGAATCCGTCACCACCGTTGCCGAAAAGCAGACCGGCGTTGCCTCCGTCGCACGCGGTAGTTCCGCTGCAGCTGTCCGAATCGAACGAGAAGCCGCTACCGCCGAGGAGTCCGGCGTTGGGATGATCGCTGGTGCCGTCGCCGAAGAAGAAGTCGAAGACCGGCGCAGAGGACGATGCGATGGGCGAAACAGCCTTCGCCGCAACCTGGCTCGCCCGCACCGTCGAGTCGCTTTGCGCCACGACCGGCGCTGTCACGGTGCGAACCGCGACCGTCAGAGCGCTGCGGCTCGCCGCAGCCAAGACCTGCGGCCGAGGGACGGCGGGAAGTGACGTCCGCACCGGCGACAGCGTGCGGGCCGAACCCGTCCCCGCGTTCGGCTTGGCAACCGCACGGGGCTTCGCGGCGGCACCGGCGTGCGTCCGCCCCGAAGCGTCGGCGCTGTCCGCGTTCGCGACCGCCGCTCCGCCGACCAGGGCCGCGCCCACCCCGAGCGTCAGCGCACCGGCTCCCAGCCACGCGTAGGGCTGCGCCCCGCGACTCGGCTTACGCTGGTGCGCCTTACTGAATTTGCGAGCCACTGGAAGTCCCCTCGTCGATGCCTGCGCGCCGCGAACGGTTGCGCGCAGAACGAATTCGACCACAGTTCCCCGCTTACGGATACGCCTGTGCCGCAAAGGCAGAGACTCCGAGTGCGAAGGTCGTTCGAAGTAGTGACCTAAGTCCCTAAACAGCAACCAGATCGTCGGCGTGCACCGCGGGCCGGCGAAGTTCAGCCGGCAGATCCGTCGTCGAACGACCGATCATGGTCGCCAATTCGCTTGCGTCATAAGCCACCACGCCACGGGCCACCAGATCTCCGGCCATCCCGTGCAGCTCCACTACGTCGCCGCCGTGGAACTGGCCCTCCAACGCAGTGATCCCGGCCGGCAGCAGTGAGCGCCGCTGCGACACCACCGCACGCACCGCACCGTCGTCAAGCGTCAGCACCCCGGTGGACTCGGCCGCATAGCGCAGCCAGAAGCGACGAGCCGACATCCGAGTCTGCCGGGCGGCGAACACCGTGCCCACTGACGCGTCGGTGAGCGCGGCACCGGCATCGGCTGCCGCGGCCAACAGCACCGGCACGCCGGCGTCGGCGGCCAGCAGCGCCGAGGACAACTTCGAGCGCATTCCCCCGGTTCCGAGCTTGCTGCCCTGCCCGGCCGTGACCCCGTCCAGGTCATCAGGTCCGGCGACATCAGCGATGAAGCGCGCGTTGCCTTTTCGTGGATCGGAGTCGTACAGGCCGTCGATGTCGGAGAGCAACACCAACGCGTCGGCACCGACCAGGTGTGCCACCAGCGCCGAGAGCCGGTCGTTGTCGCCGAACCGGATCTCATTGGTGGCCACGGTGTCGTTCTCGTTGACGATCGCCACCGCGTGCAGCGCCCGCAGCCGGTCGAGGGTGCGCTGGGCGTTGGTGTGCTGCACCCGCTGGGAGATGTCGTGAGCGGTCAGCAGCACCTGCCCCACAGTGCGGCCATACCGGCCGAACGCCGAACTCCAGGCGTTGACCAACGCGACCTGCCCGACGCTGGCTGCGGCCTGCTTGGTGGCCAGGTCGGTGGGCCGCTTGTTCAGACCCAGCGGCTCGATGCCCGCGGCGATCGCTCCGGAGGACACGATCACCACATCGGAGCCGGCCTTCATCCGCGCCTCGATGGCGTCGGTCAGCGCCGCCAGCCGGCCGGTGTCGAACATTCCGGACGGGTCGGTCAGGGCGGTGGTCCCGATCTTCACCACGATGCTGCGCGCGGAGCGGATCGCCTCGCGGTGTGCGCTCACGCCTCGTCCTGGTTCTCGCGGCGTTGACGGCGGGCCTGCTTTCGCTCCGCGGCGCCGATCCGGTCGGTCTGCTCGAGTCGGGCATCGCTGCCGCGGCCGGTCGGGATGACGTCCACCCCGGCCGGGGTCTGCGGCTCCCAGTCGAAAGTCACATCGCCGATGGTCACCGCGCAGCCGGGTTTGGCGCCCTGGCGCAGCAGCTCGTCCTCGACACCGAGCCGGGCCAGCCGGTCGGCGAGGTATCCGACGGCCTCGTCGTTGACGAAGTCGGTCTGGGCGATCCAACGCTCCGGCCGGGTGCCGCGAACCACGAAACCGCCCGGGTTCGCATGGTCGGGCTCGACGGTGAATCCGCTGCGGTCCACCGGAACCGGTCGGATCACCGGTCGGCGGGGCACCACCGTGGGCTGGGCGTCGCGGTAGGACGCCACCAGGTCCCACAGCGCAAAGGTCAACTCGCGCAACCCTTCCCGGGACACCGCCGACACCTCGAAGACCGGCCAGCCGCGCTCGGCGATCTCGGCGCGGACGAAGTCGGCGAGTTCACGCGCCTCGGGGACGTCGATCTTGTTGAGCACCACCGCACGCGGCCGGTCGGCGAGGTCGCCCAGTGCGGTGTCGCCCTGCAGGGTGGGCCGGTAGGCCGCCAGTTCGGCCTCCAGTGCGTCGATATCGGAGATCGGGTCGCGGCCGGGTTCCAGGGTGGCGCAGTCGACCACGTGCACCAGAACGGCGCAGCGTTCGATGTGACGCAGGAAGTCCAGTCCGAGGCCGCGCCCCTGCGAGGCGCCGGGGATCAGCCCGGGAACGTCGGCGACGGTGAAGGTGTGCTCGCCGGCGGAGACCACGCCGAGGTTGGGCACCAATGTGGTGAACGGGTAATCGGCGATCTTCGGCTTGGCGGCGGAGATCGCCGACACCAGTGAGGACTTACCCGCCGACGGGAAGCCGACGAGGCCGACGTCGGCAACGGTCTTGAGTTCCAGGGTGAGTTCACGGGACTGGCCCTTCTCACCGAGCAGGGCGAAGCCGGGGGCCTTGCGCGCACGGGAGGCAAGTGCGGCATTGCCCAGCCCGCCGCGACCGCCCTCGGCCGCGACGAACGTGGTGCCCGCACCGACGAGGTCGGCCAGCATCCGGCCCTGCTCGTCGAGGATCACCGTGCCGTCAGGAACCCGGACCTCGAGATCGCTTCCGGCGGCGCCGTCGCGGTTGCTGCCGGCGCCCTGCTTGCCGGAGGGCGCCTCGACGTGCGGATGGAAGTGGAAGTCGAGCAGGGTGTGCACCTGAGGGTCGACCACCAGGATGACGCTGCCGCCGCGGCCGCCGTTACCGCCGTCGGGACCGCCGAGGGGTTTGTACTTCTCGCGATGCACCGAGGCGCAGCCGTTGCCGCCACTGCCCGCGCGGGTGTGAATCACCACACGGTCGACGAAGCGTGCCATGGCAGGGTCCTTTCAATCGCTGAGTGCGTGGTCACGCACCCGCGACAGGAGACCTACTCCGGTCGCGCGACGCGAACGATGTTGACGGTCCGACGACCGCGCTTCTCACCGAACTCCACCGCACCGGGGGCGGTGGCGAACAGGGTGTCGTCGCCGCCACGGCCGACGTTGACGCCGGGGTGGAAGTGGGTGCCGCGCTGACGGACCAGGATCTCGCCGGCCTTGACGACCTGGCCACCGAACCGCTTGACGCCGAGTCGCTGAGCGTTGGACTCGCGACCGTTACGTGAGCTGGAAGCGCCCTTCTTATGTGCCATCTGTTCGCCTCCTACTACTTGATTCCGGTGACCTTGAGCACGGTCAACGGCTGACGGTGACCCTGCCGCTTGTGGTAGCCGGTCTTGTTCTTGAACTTGTGGATGCGGATCTTCGGGCCCTTGGTGTGCTCGAGGATCTCGGCGGCGACCGCGACCTTGGCCAGTTCCTTGGCGTCGGTGGTGACCTTGGCGCCCGCGACGACCAGGGTGACCGGCAGGGACACCGAAGCGCCCGGCTCGGATTCGATCTTCTCGACCTTCAGGATGTCACCGACGGCGACCTTGTACTGCTTGCCGCCAGTCTTGACGATCGCGTAGGTGGCTGAGTCGGCCATCATTCCTCTTCTGATGCGGGCACGCGCTACCGGAGGTTGCGCGAGCTGGTCTTTGGTGCGGGCCGCACAGGCGTCCCGCTGCCGCCGGCGGGGCCTGGCGACAACTGCTCAAGGGTACGTGACCAGCACCGGAGGGGTCAAACCGGGTGCTTGTCGCGGGTCAGGACGTCGGCGGACCCGCCGGACGGGCCGCGGCGCGCCGCCGGGGGCGCCGGCCCGCCGGGGCGGGTTCGGGCACCTCCTGGGTCACTACCTGCGGTTCTTCGACGGCTTCGACCTCGTCCTCGTCATCATCATCATCATCGTCGTCATCATCATCATCATCGTCGTCGTCGTCGTCATCGTCGTCGTCGTCATCGTCGTCGTCATCGTCGTCCAGGTCGTCATCCTCGTCGACGATCTCGAGGCCCTCGTCCTCCTCGATCGCGTCGTCGTCGATGGCGTCCTCGTCAACCTCATCGAGTTCGATGTCGTCGTCCTCATCGGACTCGTCGTCGTCAGCGAACTCGACCACCTCGTCCGCGGCGACCTCACCGGTCACCACGATGAGCTCGTCCTCGGCCAACTCCTCCTCGGACTCCTCGCCGTCCTGCTCGGTGGCCGGTTTGGTCGAGGTGGCCATCGCCTTGAACATCGGATGCTCGGAGGCGTTCGACGGCACCCGGGCCACCGAGGCCTCGACCGGCTCCTCGGCCTTGCCCTTCTTGCCGCGCCGGCCGCGCCGGCCGCCGGAACCTGAGCCCGAGCCGGAGCCGGAGTCGGACTTGCGCCCGCCACCGCCGCCACCGCCGCCGTTGTCCACCGGATCGGAATGCATGAGGATTCCGCGTCCGGCGCACTCCGGGCAGGTGCTGGAGAACGCCTCGATGAGACCGGTGCCGAGCTTCTTGCGGGTGAGCTGCACCAGCCCGAGCGAGGTCACCTCGGAGACCTGGTGGCGGGTCCGGTCGCGGCCCAGCGCCTCGGTCAGACGACGCAGCACCAGGTCGCGGTTGGACTCCAGCACCATGTCGATGAAGTCGATCACCACGATGCCGCCGATATCGCGCAGCCGCAGCTGGCGGACCACCTCTTCGGCGGCCTCGAGATTGTTCTTGGTGACGGTCTGTTCCAGGTTGCCGCCCGCACCGGTGAACTTGCCGGTGTTGACGTCGACCACCGTCATGGCCTCGGTGCGGTCGATCACCAGGGTTCCGCCCGAGGGCAGCCACACCTTGCGATCAATGGCCTTGGCCAGCTGCTCGTCGATGCGGTGCACCGCGAACACATCCGGGCCGTCCGGGTTCTCATACTTGGTGATCTTCGAAAGAAGCTCGGGGGCAACGGAATCGACGTAACCGGTGATGGTGTTCCAGGCGCTGTCGCCGGAGATGATCAGACCGGAGAAATCCTCGTTGAACAGGTCGCGGATCACCTTGACCAGGACATCGGGCTCCTCGTAGAGCGCGATCGCGGCGCCGGCCTTCTTGCCCTTGACCTCTTCGGACTTCGCGGCGATGGTGTTCCAGTGCTCCTGCAGCCGGTTCACGTCGGCGCGGATGTCGTCTTCCTTCACACCCTCGGACGCGGTGCGGATGATGACGCCGGCGTCGGCCGGGACGACCTCACGCAGGATCTCCTTGAGCCGCTGGCGCTCGGTGTCGGGAAGCTTGCGGCTGATGCCGGTCGACGACGCACCCGGCACGTAGACCAGGTAGCGGCCGGCCAGGGAGATCTGCGTGGTCAGCCGGGCGCCCTTGTGTCCGACCGGGTCCTTGCTGACCTGGACGACGACGTAGTCGCCGGGCTTGAGGGCCTGCTCGATCTTGCGCTGGGAGCCGCCCAGTCCGGCCGCCTCCCAGTTCACCTCGCCGGCGTAGAGCACGCCGTTGCGGCCGCGGCCGATGTCGACGAAGGCCGCCTCCATCGAGGGCAGCACGTTCTGCACGATGCCGAGATAGATGTTGCCCACCAGTGAGGCCGACGACGCCGAGGTGACGAAGTGCTCGACGACGATGCCGTCCTCGAGTACCGCGATCTGGGTGTAGCGCTCGCCCTGGTGCGGCGGTTCGGTGCGGCTCTTGTCGCGGACCACCATGACGCGGTCGACGGCCTCGCGGCGGGCCAGGAACTCGGCCTCGGACAGGATCGGCGGACGGCGGCGGCCCGCGTCACGACCGTCGCGGCGGCGCTGACGCTTGGCCTCCAGACGGGTGGATCCGCTGATGCCCTGGATCTCGTCGGAGCGATCGGCCCGCTCCTTCTTGGCGCGCGGGGCGCGCTCATGCACGACGGTGTTGGGCGGATCGTCGCCTGCCTCGGCGTCGTCGCCGGCGTCGTCGCCGGATCCGGACTTGCGGCGGCGCCGACGGCGCCGGCGGCGGGTCGCGGCCTCACCGCTGCCGCCGTCCTCGTCTGCGCCGTCCTCGTCCGATTCGTCCTCGTCTGCGCCGTCCTCGCCTGCGCCGTCACCCTTGGGCCCGGACCCCTCGGCGGAATCCTCGCCCGCGGCGGCTTCGCCATCGGCTGCTGGAGCCGCTTCGGTTGCCTCGCCGTCCTCGTCCGACGGCTCTCCCCTGCCCCGGCCGCGGCCGCGACGGCCCCGGCGGCGCCGGCGATTGGCCGGGCGGGACTCACCGTCGCCGGCCTCGTCGTCCTCCTCGGAATCCGCGCCCTCCTCGGAATCCTCGGAAACGCCGGAGTCCTCGGACTCATCGGTCGGCTCGGGCCGCGCGACGGGTTGCGGCGCGACGAAAAGCGGCATGTAGGCCGGGGGTTCCTCGGCCTCGACGTGGGTCTCGAGGATCAGCCGCGATTCGGGCTCGCCGTCGGCGACGACCATCTCCTCGGCGGCGGCGGCGTCCCGGGCGGCCAGCAGGTCACGGACCCGGACGGCGTCGGCATGCTCGACGCTGGATTGGGCGCTGCGGGCCCGGTCGTCGAACTCGGCGAGCACGTCGAGCACCTTGCGGCTCGTGGTGCCGAGCACCCGGGCCAGGGAGTGGACCCTCAGCTTTTCAGGCAGGTCCTGATCGGAAACGGTTGCGGGCTGCTGAACATCGTCGGCCACGTATTCTCCTTGAGCCCTCGGGCGCGTCGGGTCGACGCGGCCACGCGAGGGCTTGCGCTGTAGCCCAGGTCTGTTGACCGGGCGTTATCTGATGTCTGGCTGAGTGACGGCCGCTGACGGTCCGCGCCACATCGCAGGCCGCGATGGTCGCGCACGTCTGAAGTCCCACTCAGGCCGCCCGTTGCCGGACAGCTGATGCCAGTATCCCACACCCCGGCGCGGGATGGGTCCAGGCCTCTACAGACCCGGGAACCAGAGCTTGATCTCGCGGGCTGCCGACTCCGGCGAATCCGAGCCGTGCACCAGGTTGAACTGGGTTTCCAGGCCGAAATCGCCGCGGATGGTGCCCGGGGTGGCCTTCTCGACCGGATCGGTTCCGCCGGCCAGCTGGCGCCATGCGGCGATCGCGCGGGGGCCCTCGACGACGGCGGCCACCAGCGGTCCGGAGGTGATGAACTCCACCAGCTCGCCGAAGAACGGCCGTTCCTTGTGCTCGTCGTAGTGCGCCCGGGCCACCTCGACGCTGACGACCTTGAGCTCAAGGGCGACCACGTTCAGGCCTTTACGTTCGATCCGGCTGATGATCTCGCCGATCACCCGTCGCTCGACGCCGTCCGGCTTGATCAACACAAGAGTCTGCTCAGTCTGGCTCACGGCGACGAGCGTACCGGTCAGTCCGGCGGTGGCTGCTGGCTGGGCAGCCGGCCTTCCCGTTGCCGGCGCAGCACCTCGGCCCGCAGGTAGGCGATCACGCCCCACACCACGATGAACAGCACGCCCATGAAGCCGATGGCCGGATAGAAGCCGTAACCGGCGACCAGCAGCAGTTGCACCGCGAGGTTCGCCCAGATCGCCCAGGGCCGCCCCTGCATCCCGGCCAGCACGACCAGCACCCCGACGAAGCCGAGCAGATAGGCCGTGGAGGTGGGCCGCAGACCGCCGCCGACGGTGGCGACGACCGGCAGGGCCAGCAGCACGACGATGATCTCGAGGATCAGGGTCGCGGCCATCACGCCGCGGAAGCTCTTCCAGGGATCGCTGGGCTGGGTGACGGGGGGCTGGGTGCCGGGGGGCTGGGTCACGCGGGGTCCTTCCCGAACAGGGTGCGGGCCGCACCGGCGGTGAAGACCGACCCGGTGATCACGATGCCGGCCCCGGAGTAGCCACCGGATTCCTCCCCGCCCTCCTCCTCGACCAGCGCGGTCGCGGTCTCGATGGCGTCGGCGAGGGTCTCGGCGCGAAGCACCCGTTCCGGGCCGAACACCTCATCGGCCCGCAGGGCCAGCGAGTCGACGTCCATGGCCCGCGGGGATCCGTTGTGGGTCACAACGATCCGGTCGAAGGACGGTTCCAGTGCGGTCAGGATGCCGGTGACGTCCTTGTCCCCCATCACGCTCACGACGCCGACGAGGTAGCGGAAGTCGAACTCCGTTGTCAGCGCCGAAGCCAGGGCTGCCGCCCCGGCCGGGTTGTGCGCAGCATCGACGAAAACCGTTGGTGCGCTGCGAATCCGCTCGAGTCGGCCCGGGCTGACCGCGGCGGCGAAACCGGCCCGCACGGTGTCGATGTCGAGTTGCCGTTGCGCTCCGGCGCCGAAGAACGCCTCGACGGCGGCCAGCGCCACCGCCGCGTTGTGGGCCTGGTGCTCACCGTGCAACGGGAGGAAGACCTCCGGGTACACCCCACCGAGGCCCTGCAACTCCAGCACCTGCCCGCCTACGGCGACCTGGCGACTGAGCACCGCGAACTCGGAGTCCTCCCGGGCCACCGCGGCGTCTGCGCGCAGTACCCGGGCCAGAATCGCCTCCATCGCCTCCGGCGCCTGCCTGCCGATGACGGCGACGGTGTCGACCGGCACCAGATCCCCGCGCGGGGCGCCGATGATGCCGGCCTTCTCGGTGGCGATCTCAGCGAGCGTCTCACCGAGGTAATCGGTGTGGTCGATGCCGATCGGGGTGATGACGGCCACCGGCGCGTCGACGACGTTGGTGGCGTCCCAGCGCCCGCCCATGCCGACCTCGACGACGGCGATGTCGACGGGTGCGTCGGCGAAGGCGGCGAAGGCCATCGCGGTCACGACCTCGAACTTGCTCATCGGAGGGCCGCCGTCCACCTCGGACTGGGTGTCCACCATCTGCACGAAAGGTTCGATCTCGAGGTAGGTCTCGACGTAGCGGGCCGGGCTGATCGGCTGGTTGTCGATGGCGATCCGCTCGACCGCCGATTGCAGGTGCGGGCTGGTGGTGCGGCCGGTGCGCTGGCTGAACGCGGTCAGCAGTGCGTCGACCATCCGGGCCACCGAGGTCTTGCCGTTGGTGCCGGCGATGTGGATCGCCGGATAGTTACGCTGCGGCGAGCCGAGCATCTCCATCAGCGCTTCCATCCGCGCGGTGCTGGGCTCCAGCTTGGTCTCACCCCAGCGCTGATCGAGCACATGCTCGACCTGCAACAGCGCGGCGATCTCGTCCGGCGTGGGCTCGATCATGCAAGCGCAGCCAGGCGGGAACCGATCCGGTCCACCTCTTCGCGGGCGAGCTTCTCGCGCTCCCGGATCTTGTCGACGACGTCCGCGGGCGCCTTCGCCAGGAACGCCTCGTTGCCGAGTTTCGCTGTGGTCTGGGCCAATTCCTTCTGTGCGGCGGCCAGATCCTTCTCCAGCCTCCGGCGCTCGGCCTCGACGTCGACGGTGCCCGAGGTGTCCAGTTCGACCTCGACTGTGCCACCGGACAGCCGCACCTCGACCCGGGCGGTCGGAGTGAACCCGTCGGCCGGTTCGGTCAGCCAGGCCAGTGCGGTCACCGGTGCGATGTGGGCGCCCAGACCCGCGCCGTCGATGCCGCCGAGCCGGGCCGGAACCTTCTGCCGGTCGGCCAGACCCTGATCGCTGCGGAACCGGCGCACCTCGGTGACCAGCTTCTGCACGTCCGAGATGCGCTGCGCGGCAGCGGAATCGAGCTCGATCCCATTGGGAACCGGCCACTCGGCGATCACCAGCGACTCGCCACCGGTCAACGACTTCCACAGCACCTCGGTGACGAACGGCATCACCGGGTGCAGCAGCTTGAGCAGGGTGTCGAGCACCGACGCCAGCACGGCGGTGGTGTGGGTGACGCCCTGAGCGAGTTGGACTTTGGCCAGTTCCAGATACCAGTCGCAGAACTCGTCCCAGGCGAAGTGGTAGACCGACTCGCACGCCCGGCTGAACTCGTAGCGGTCCAGGGTCGAATCCACCTCGGCGCGAACCTGTTCGGCCCGGCCCAGAATCCAGCGGTCGGCGTCGGTCAGGTCGGCGACCGCCGGCAGCGCGGCCGGCGCCGCGCCGTTCATCAGCGCGAACCGCGTCGCGTTGAACAGCTTGGTGGCGAAGTTGCGCGACGCGCGGGCGTGGTCCTCGCCGATCGAGAGGTCGCCACCGGGGCTGGCACCGCGGGCCAGGGTGAACCGCAGTGCGTCGGCGCCGAACAATTCCACCCAGTCCAGCGGGTCGATGCCGTTGCCGCGGGACTTGCTCATCTTGCGGCCGTGCTCGTCGCGGATCAGGCCGTGCAGGAAGACGTTCTCGAACGGCACCTGCGGCCCGCGACTGCCGCGCAAGGTGATCGCGTCGTCGCCGGCGACGAACGTCCCGAACATCACCATCCGGGCGACCCAGAAGAACAGGATGTCGTAGCCGGTGACCAGAACGCTTGTCGGATAGAACTTCTCGAGATCGGGGGTGCGATCCGGCCAGCCCATCGTGGAGAACGGCCACAGCGCCGAGGAGAACCAGGTGTCCAGGACGTCGGTGTCCTGCTCCCAGCCCGCCGGCGGAGTCTCGTCGGGTCCAACGCAGACCGTCTCACCGCCCGGTCCGTGCCAGATCGGGATCCGGTGCCCCCACCACAGCTGCCGCGAGATGCACCAGTCGTGCATATCGTCGACCCAGTCGAACCAGCGCGGCTCCAGGCTCTTGGGGTGAATGACGATGTCGCCGTTACGAACCGCGTCGCCGGCGGCCTTGGCCAGCGCTTCCACCTTCACCCACCACTGCAGGCTCAACCGCGGCTCGATCGGCTCACCGCTGCGCTCGGAGTGCCCGACGCTGTGCAGATAGGGACGCTTCTCGGCGACGATCCGGCCCTGCTCGGCCAGCGCCTCGCGGACCTTGACCCGGGCCTCGAACCGGTCCATGCCGTCGAAGTGCGTTCCCGTGTCGGAGATCCGGCCCTTGGTGTCCATGATCGAGGGCATCGGCAGGTTGTGACGCATGCCGATCTCGAAGTCGTTGGGATCGTGGGCGGGCGTGACTTTGACTGCGCCGGTTCCGAATTCGGGATCGACGTGCTCGTCGGCGACGATGACGATCTCACGATCCTGGAACGGATGCGGCAGGGTCGTGCCGACCAGGTGGCGGTAGCGCTCATCGGTCGGGTGCACCGCGATCGCGGTGTCGCCCAGCATGGTCTCGATCCGGGTGGTGGCCACCACGATGTGCGGTTCGGCGTCGTTCATCGACCCGTAGCGGAAGGAGACGAGTTCGCCCTCGACCTCCTCGTATTTCACCTCGAGGTCGGAGATGGCGGTCTGCAGCACCGGTGACCAGTTGACCAGCCGCTCGGCCCGGTAGATCAGGCCGGCGTCGAACAGCCGCTTGAAGATGGTGCGCACCGCCCGCGACAGGCCCTCATCCATGGTGAACCGGTCACGGCTCCAGTCGACCCCGTCGCCGAGGCTGCGCATCTGGGCGCCGATGGTGCCGCCGGACTGGTGCTTCCACTCCCAGACCTTCTCGACGAAGCGCTCCCGGCCCAGGTCGTCCTTGGTCACGCCGTCGGCGGCGAGTTGTTTCTCGACCAGGGTCTGGGTGGCGATGCCGGCGTGATCCATGCCGGGCAGCCAGAGCACCTCGAATCCCTGCATGCGCTTGCGGCGGGTCAGGGCGTCCATCAGGGTGTGGTCGAGGGCATGGCCCATGTGCAGGCTGCCGGTGACGTTCGGGGGCGGCAGCACGATCGAGTACGGCGGTTTACCGCTGGTGGCGTCCGCGGTGAAGTACCCGGCGTCCACCCAGCCCTGGTACAGCTCGGCTTCTACGGCACCCGGATCCCAGGACTTGGGCAGGGATTCGGCGGCGGAATCGTCAGACGGCACCCGGTGATTCTAGGTGGGGCGCAGGCCGTCGTCCGACCTGCGCCCCACCCGGAACCCCAACGTGTGAGGTATTACTTACCGCCGCGGAGCAGACCGCCCAGGATGTTGCCGAGCGCGCCACCCTGACCGCCGCCGAGCACGCTGCCCAGGATGCTGCCGAGCGGGTTGTTGGCGGCAGCCCCGCCGCCACCGGCCGCACCGCCGAGGATGCTGCCGAGAATGTCGCCGATACCACCGCCGCCGGAGGCCTGCGCGCCGGCGCCCGCGGCGCTCTTCTGCTGGAACTGCTTTCCGACGTAGGCCAGCACGATCGGGGCCAGCATCGGCAGCAGCCGCTTGATCAGGTCACCGCCGCCGGCGCCGGCGCCGGACAGCGCGGAGGCCACCTGGTTGGTGTCGTTGCCGCCGAACAGGCTGGCGATCATCTGGTTGCCCTGACCCTCGTCGAGCTGGTCGACGTTGACGCCACCGGTGAGCAGGTCGCTCTCGCCCTCGGCGACGACGACGGACTCCAGGTGGGCCGAGTCGATGTCGTCGGCCTGGACGTTCTCCTGCAGGGTGCCCAGCAGGGTCGGCACCAGGGTCTGGATCGCCTGGTTCACCTCACCCTGGTCGACGCCGAGCTTGCTGGCGATATCCGCCACCGGGATCTGGTTGTAGAGATCGTCGAGACCGGCCATGTTGAGGTTCCCACCTTCGTTGATTTGCTAGAACTGCCACTGAGGGTAATCGCCCGGATGCCGGTCGCGTACCCGGTTTCGCTCTGAGCGGGAGGGTTCCGCGCTCAGTTCAGCTTCGCCGACTCCAGTGAGATGCCGGCCGCCGGGAAGCGGGCCAGCAGAGCGTCGCCCATCGCGGCGGCCGGGGTCAGCACCCCGTAGATCTCCGGGAGTTTGTCGCGATCCAGCGCCAGCGCCAGGCCGCACTCCCCCAGCATCACCGCGGTGGCCTTGTAGCCGGGGTCCCCGCTCTGAGACATGGTGGCCACGTAGCGGGCGCCGGTGCTGGTGGTCGTATAGGTCTCCACCCGGTACCAGCCGTTCTCCCGCACCTGCTCGCTGGGGCCGGTGCCCGGTTTGGGGGCGATGCGCTCGACGAGCGTGCGCGGCAGGAACCGGAAGAACCGGCTGCCCAGCGCCGCGCTGGCCGCGGTGGCCGCGGTGGTGACCGCGGCGGTGACCGGCGCCAGCACCGACGGGCCGACGCTCATGTACTCGGCGTAGCGGAACCGCCGGCCGTAGGCGTAGTCCAGTAGCGCGTTGCTGCGCCGCACGATCCTGGTGTTGTACATCGCCATCACGAACCCGGCTGCCCACACCCCGGCCAGTTCCGGTGCGATCTCGCTGCCGCGCCGCCTGCCGACGTCGGGCTGGTCACCGAACTCGGGCTCCGCACCCCGATCCCCGGACAGCGTGTAGGGATCCTCGAGGAGTTTGCGGGTGTCGGGGTCACCCGAGGCGGCCCGGAACACCTCGATCATCGAGGCGATGGTGCCGCCGGACACCCCGCCGGAGAAGCCGCGCAGCACGAAGTTGGTGTCGCCGAGATCCCCCGCGCCGTCCTGCTTGGCACGCCGGAACAACTCGTAGACGGTCATATCGGAGGGGATCGAGTCGAAGCCGCAGGCATGCACGATGCGGGCCTTGGTGTCGACGGCTTCCTTGTGGAAGTCGTCGATGGACTGCCGGACGAACATCGCCTCGCCGGTCAGATCGGCGTAGTCGGTGCCGGCCTTGGCACAGGCGGCCACCAGTGGCAGGCCGTACTTGCTGTAGGGGCCGACGGTGGTGATGACGACCCGGGTGCAGGAGGCCATCGCGTCGAGGGTGGACGGCTTGTCCGCGTCGACGGTCAGGATCGGCCAGTCCTTGGCGGCAGGCCCCAGCGTCGCGCGGACGGCCGCCAGCTTGTCCGGGGACCGGCCGGCCAGGGCGATTCGCGCCTTCCCGCCGGCTTTGGCCAGGTATTCGGCGGTCAGCTTGCCGACGAATCCGGTGGCGCCATAGAGAACGATGTCGAATTCACGTTGTCCGGAGGTCATGGGGCCAACCTACCGGCGGCTACCGGCGATGCCGGTGGGGACTCAGGCGAGGCCGAGGGCGTGGGCGATGGCGGTGCCGGGATCGGCGAAGCCGCGGCAGACGTTGCCCCAGTCGACCAGGCCGAGCGGGCCGCGGCCCAGCCCAGTGCACTGCGCAGTGGCCGGGTTGGCGGTGGCGGCGCCACCGCCGGAGTTCGACACCGAGATGACGCCGGGGACGGTCGCTGCACCCGCGTTGGCGCCGCAGGTCGGCCAGGCGCCGATGCCCTGGGTCTTGTAGACGTTCTCGGCGACCCGGATCTGCTCCTCGCGGGAGGCCTGGTTCGGCATGCCGGTGCCGCCGTTGGACGTCCAGGTGGCGGGTGAGAACTGCAGGCCGCCGTAGTAACCGTTACCGGTGTTGATCGCCCAGTTGCCGCCGGACTCGCACTTGGCGATGGCATCCCAGTTGACGCCGCTGTCCGCCGACGCGGTGCCGCTGCCCAGCAGGAAGGCCCCGAAGGCCATGCCGAGAACCAGAGCGGCGAGGGTGAATGCGCGGCGGATGTTCATGTGAGGTGAATCGCAGCGGTCTACCGAGCTGTTACAGAAGAGTCACTTGTTTTTGATGAGACTTCTCTGAGAACAAAAAAGGTGGCGCCGGATTTCTCCGGCGCCACCTTTGGAAGCTGTGAGACGGCGTCAGCCGCGGCCACCGCAGCTCGGCCATGCGCCGATGCCCTGGGTGCGCAGAACGTTCTCCGCCACCCGGATCTGCTCCTCACGCGAAGCCTGGTTCGGCATGCCGCTGCCGCCGTTGGCACGCCAGGTGCTCGGGCTGAACTGCAGACCGCCGTAGTAGCCGTTACCGGTGGCGATAGCCCAGTTACCACCGGACTCGCACGCGGCGACCGCGTCCCAGTTGATGCTGTCGGCGCTGGCAACGCCGGCGAGGGAGATCGGGGCCACGGCCATCGCACCGGCGGTGACCGCCAGGACCAGGGTGTTGCGGAGGTTCTTCAAAATTTTTCCTTTCGCCGTGCGTGCGCCGGGATTCAAGCTCCCGGGGTCATGCCGTCTCGGTCTGGCATGACAGTGGTGGTCCGCATCGCCGACTTCGCCGGCGACATCCGACCCCCACTCACCCGCAGGGTTCGCAATCTGGAATTGATTAAGTTCCCGCAAGGAACGAAGAGAACGCTACGGAGCGCATTGCGGTAAGTCACGTCAATGACACGCCGATATCGTGCAAATAACAGACCGATCACGGTCCGCGACCCTTCCGGGTAGGCGCAGGTCAACCCGGCGTTTCCCCACCTGGGTAAATGATGACGCCCCAGTCACTTGTGTGACGGGGATCACACTAATATTGTGATCTGAGTCACACAGCTGCGAGTCACATTAGTCACATTAATCACATCGTGATCGCTTCGAAATTGGCGTGTGAGCCGCTCGGCGGAATTCCTTCCGGCGAATGCGCAATTTTTCTAAGTATTTCTCAGGTCGGCCTCGGAGTTGAGGTTGACCAGCGCCCTGGTGGGCGGCAGCACGACCCGCTGACTCACCACGGCGTCGGTCAGCGCCCGCATGCTGCGCTCCCCTGCGTCGACCAGTCCGTCGATCCGGGTGGCCAAACCGGTCCGGTACACCCCGGCCAGGTAGTGATCGCGGCCGTCCCAGGGCAGCACCACATCGACGTCCTCATGGCCGGCCAGCTGGTCGATCAGATCCGCGGTCAGATAGGGCATGTCCACCGCGCAGACGAAGGCCCGGTCGCGGCCGGCCTCCCCGGCGGCCCGCAGTCCCCGGCCGGTGGCCGGCAGCGGACCCAGCCCGCGGACCTCGTCGCGCAGCACCTGGGCTCCATACCGTTCGAGTTCCGGCAACGGCTGGCCCGGGGCGGCGACGACGAACACCGGTGAACAACGGGTCGCCACGACCGAGACGACGTGCTCGACCATGGTCACCGGCTTGCCGGGATGCGGCATCACAGCCTTGTCCCGGCCCATCCGGCGCGAGGCGCCGCCGGCCAGGACCACCGCGGCCAGCGCGGCAGGCCCAGACACGGCAGGCCCAGACACGGCAGGCTTAGTCGACAGTCCAGGTGTCGCGGCCGCGCAGCAGCGATTGCAGGGCCGCCCGGTCGTGCGGCGCCGCACTGCGGGCCGCCGCGATCTGCGCACGCGCCTCATCGTCATAGACCGGCCGGTTGACCTGCCGGAAGACGCCCGTCACGGTGTGCTCGAGGTTCTGGTCGCTGAGCCGCGACAGCGCGAACGCATAGGCCGGGTTCTCGGTCGCGGCGTCATGGACCACGATCTGATCGGCGGACACGTCGGCGGTCTTGGCGACCTCCAACCCGAAGCCGGTCTGCACCACGCAGTACTCCCCGTCGGCGCCGAAGATGATCGGCTCGCCGTGCTGGACGTTGATCACCCGGTGCTCGGCGCCCTCCTTGCGCAGCGCGTCGAAGGAGCCGTCGTTGAAGATCGGGCAGTCCTGCATGATCTCGACGAGTGCGGCCCCGCGATGCGCCGCCGCCGCCCGCAGCACCTCCGAGAGGCCCTTGCGGTCGGAGTCCAGCGCCCGCCCGACGAACGTCGCCTCGGCGCCGAGAGCCACCGAGACCGGATTGAACGGCTGATCCAGCGAACCCATCGGGGTGGACTTGGTGACCTTTCCGATCTCCGATGTCGGCGAGTACTGCCCCTTGGTCAGCCCGTAGATGCGGTTGTTGAACAGCAGGATGGTCAGGTTCACGTTGCGGCGCAGCGCGTGGATGAGGTGGTTTCCGCCGATGGACAGGGCATCGCCGTCGCCGGTGACGACCCAGACCGACAGGTCGGGACGCGCCAGCGCCAGACCGGTCGCCACGGTGGGCGCGCGGCCGTGGATGGAGTGGAACCCGTAGGTCTCCAGGTAGTACGGGAACCGACTCGAGCAGCCGATGCCGCTGATGAACGCGATGTTCTCGCGACGTAAACCCAACTCGGGCAGGAAGTTCCGGATGGTGTTGAGGATGACGTAGTCACCGCAACCCGGGCACCAGCGCACCTCCTGGTCGCTGGCGAAGTCCTTGGCCTTCATCGGCTGATCGGTGGTGGGCACGCCCGCCGTCTTGGACAGGAGGTTCAAATCGGTCCCGATCAGGTCAGTCATGCCGATGCCCCCGCGTTCACGTCCGAGCCCACGGTGACCGCGGCACGCCTGGCGAATACAGCCTTGTCGCTTTCCATTTCACGCAATGTGCCGTCCAGGGCGGCGTCGATGACCGCCTCGATCTCGTCGGCCCGGAACGCCATGCCCTCGACCTTGGTGACCGATTGGATGTCGACCAGGTACCTGCCGCGCAGCAGCAGGGCCAACTGTCCGAGGTTCATCTCGGGCAGAACCACCTTGGGGTAGCGGCGCAGCACCTCGCCGAGATTGGCGGGCAGCGGATTGAGGTGGCGCAGTTGGGCGTGGGCGACCTTCACCCCGCGCCGCCGCGCACGGCGGCAGGCCTCACCGATCGGGCCGAACGAACTGCCCCAGCCCAGCATCAGCACCTCGGCATCACCGCTGGGGTCGTCGACCTCCAGATCGGCCACCGCGATGCCGTCGATCTTCGCCTGGCGCAGCCGGACCATCAGGTCGTGATTGTGCGCGTCATAGGAGATCTCGCCGGATCCGTTCGCCTTCTCCAGGCCGCCGATCCGGTGTTCCAGACCCGGGGTTCCGGGGCGCGCGAGCTGGCGGGCGAGCGTCTCCGGATTGCGGGCGTACGGCGCGAATTCCTCACCGGCGGAGGCGAATCCGGGCTCGATCGGCTCGAACGAGCCGACGTCGGGGATGCGCCACGGTTCGGATCCGTTCGCGATCGCGCCGTCGGAGAGCACGATCACCGGGGTGCGGTAGGTCAGCGCGATCCGGGCCGCCTCGATGGCGACGTCGAAGCAGTCCGAGGGTGAGCGGGCGGACAGCACGGCCACCGGCGATTCGCCGTTACGGCCGAACATCGCCTGCAACAGGTCGGCCTGCTCGGTCTTGGTGGGCAGGCCGGTCGAAGGCCCGCCACGCTGGACGTCGAGGATCAGCAGCGGCAGTTCGGTCATCACCGCGAGGCCGATGAACTCCGACTTCAGTGCGACGCCGGGACCGGATGTGCTGGTCACTCCCAGTGCCCCACCGTAGGAGGCGCCGAGAGCCGCACCGATGCCGGCGATCTCGTCCTCGGCCTGGAAGGTCAGCACATCGAAGTTCTTGTGTTTGGACAGCTCGTGCAGGACGTCCGAGGCGGGGGTGATCGGGTAGCTGCCGAGCACCACCTGGACTCCGGCCAGTTGGCCCGCCGCGATGATTCCGTAGGACAGGGCGGTGTTGCCGGAGATCTGGCGGTAATCGCCAGGCGGCAGCTTGGCCCGGGCCACGTCGTAGACCGTGGCGAACGCCTCGGTGGTCTCGCCGTAGTTCCAGCCGGCGCGCAACGCCAGCACGTTGATCTCGGCGACATCGGGCTTGCGGGCGAACTTCTCCCGGATGAAGGTCTCGCTCGCCTCGATCGGACGGCTGTACATCCAGGACAGCAGCCCGAGGGCGAACATGTTCTTCGCGCGCTCGCCGTCTTTCTTCGACGCGCCGGTGGACTCCACCGCACCCAGGGTCAGCGCCGTCATCGGCACCCCCTGCACGACGTACTCGGACAGTTCACCGCTTTCCAGCGGGTTGGCCTCGTAGCCGACCTTGGCCAGGTTGCGCTTGGTGAACTCGTCGGTGTTGGCGATCACCAGTCCACCGCGCGGAAGATCGGCGACGTTGGCCTTGAGCGCGGCCGGGTTCATCGCGACGAGCACGTCCGGGCGGTCCCCCGCGGTCAGGATGTCGAAGTCGGCGATCTGAATCTGGAACGAGGAGACGCCGGGCAGTGTGCCCTGCGGTGCACGGATCTCGGCGGGGTAATTCGGTTGTGTCGCAAGGTCATTGCCCAACAACGCGGCCTCGGCGGTGAAGCGGTCACCGGTGAGTTGCATCCCGTCCCCGGAGTCCCCGGCGAAGCGGATCACAACCTTTTCTAATCGTTGCCGGTTACCGGTCGTGCCAACACCGTTCGGACTCAACCCGTCCGCCTTTCGACCGCCTGAATTAGCTGTAACCCGAGGTCCCGATTATTGCACTTTCTTAGGCAAGGCATGCCGCGCCCCGCACCGGACACGCCCCCGAATCACGAACAAAGGCACAGGTCAACGAGTCGCGATGACCACCCGCACAGAGCGATTGTGGTTTTGATCACGTTGGTCCGTCATCAGATCCTAAGAACTTAGTCCTCTGCCGGAAATCACCCGCCGACTAGATTGGGCCCATGACCGAAGCCGGAGCCGACGCCGAGGCGGGCTACGACGAACACGCGGTGCGCATCGAGCCGGCCGGCACATCCGCTGCCGGGGTGCCCGGGGTGCTGAACGGCTTGCGGCACAGCCTGGGTCAGATGGGCGTGGTGCGCACCGCCGAGACGCTGACCAGGATCAACCAGCAGGACGGATTCGACTGTCCGGGGTGCGCCTGGCCGGAGGCCCCGGGTGGGCGGCACGTGGCCGAGTTCTGCGAGAACGGCGCCAAGGCCGTGGCCGAGGAGGCCACCCGCCGCACGGTCACACCGGAGTTCTTCGACCGGCACCCGGTCGGCGACCTGGCGCAGCGCCCCGAATTCTGGCTCTCCCAGCAAGGCCGCCTCACCCACCCGATGGTGCTGCGACCCGGCGAGGAGCACTACCGGCCGATCGGCTGGGACGAGGCGTACGCACTGATCGCCGGCCACCTGCAGGCGCTGGCATCCCCCGACGAGGCGGTCTTCTACACCTCCGGGCGCACCAGCAACGAGGCCGCCTTCCTCTACCAGTTGCTGGTCCGCAGCCTGGGCACCAACAACCTGCCGGACTGCTCGAACATGTGCCACGAGTCCTCCGGCACCGCACTGATGGAGTCGATCGGGATCGGCAAGGGGTCGGTGACCGTCGACGACGTCGAGCATGCCGACCTCATCGTCATCGCCGGGCAGAACCCCGGCACCAACCACCCCCGGATGCTGACCGTCCTGGAACGGGCGAAGGCCAACGGCGCGAAGATCATCGCGGTCAACCCGCTGCCCGAGGCCGGCCTGATCCGGTTCAAGAACCCGCAGAACGTCCGCGGCGTGCTCGGCGGCGGAACACCGATCGCCGACGAGTTCGTCCAGATCCGACTCGGTGGCGACATGGCCCTGTTCCAGGGGATCGGCCGGCTCCTGTTGGAAGCCGACCGGATCGACCGCGACTTCATCGCCGCGCACTGCCACGGTTTCGACGAGTACGCCGCCCACCTGCGCGAGGTGAACCTCGACACGGTGTGCGAGGCCGCCGGAATCGGACGCGAGCAGTTGGATCGGGTCGCCGACATGATGGCCCGGTCCAGGCGGACCGTCGTCTGCTGGGCGATGGGCCTGACCCAGCACGCCCATTCGGTGGCCTCCATCGAGGAGATCACCAACGTCCTTCTGCTGCGCGGGATGATCGGCAAGCCGGGGGCCGGCGTATGCCCGGTGCGCGGGCACTCCAACGTCCAGGGCGACCGGACCATGGGCATCTGGGAGAAGCCGCCCGAGTCCTTCCTGGCCGGCCTGGACGCCCGCTTCGGCATCACCAGTCCGCGCCGGCACGGCTATGACACCGTCGAGGCGATCCGCGCGATGCGAGACGGCCGGGTCTCGGTGTTCATCGGATTGGGCGGCAACTTCGCCTCGGCCACTCCCGACACCGCGGTCACCGAGGCGGCACTGCGCAACTGCGCGCTGACCGTGCAGATCTCCACCAAGCTCAACCGCAGCCACGTCGTGCACGGCGGCACCGCACTGATCCTGCCAACCCTGGGTCGCACCGACCGCGATCTGATCGCGGGCCGCAAGCAGATGGTCTCGGTCGAGGACTCGATGTCGATGGTGCACCTGTCCCGCGGCGGGCTGGAACCGCCGAGCACCGAGGTCCGCAGCGAGGTGGAGATCGTCTGCCGGATCGCCCGCGCCGCACTCGGGCCGGCACACCCGGTGCCGTGGGAGGGTTTCGCGGCCGACTACGACACCATCCGCGACGAGATCGCCGCGGTGATCCCAGGTTGCGCGGATTACAACCGCCGGGTCCGCGAACCCGACGGATTCCAGATGCCGCACCCGCCGCGCGACGCCCGCGAATTCCCCACCGCCACCGGCAAAGCCAACTTCGCCGTCAATGGGCTGCAGTGGATTCCGGTCCCACCCGGACGGCTGATCCTGCAGACCCTGCGCAGCCACGACCAGTACAACACCACCATCTACGGCCTCGATGACCGCTACCGCGGCGTCAAGGGTGGCCGTCGGGTGGTGTTCGTCAACCCGTCCGACATCGCGTCATTCGGACTGACCGACGGCGACCGGGTCGATCTGGTCTCGGAGTTCACCGGTCCCGACGGCGTCGTCCAGGAACGCCGCGCCGAGGACTTCCTGGTGGTCCCGTACTCCACTCCGGTGGGCAACGCCGCGGCCTACTACCCGGAGACCAACCCGCTGGTGCCGCTGGATCATGTTGCGGCCAAGTCGAATACGCCGGCGTCGAAGTCGGTCGTTATCCGCCTCGAGAAGGTCTGATTCCGTGGGGCGGGTGACCGCACGGCGCCGGGTCAGCCAACTGCGCGCCGGGAACACCGCTGAACGCGTCGACACATTGGCGGTGGAGGAACCGCTGGAGATCCGGGTCGACGGATCGGCGGTCACGGTGACGATGCGCACCCCCGGTGCGGATTTCGAACTGGCACAGGGCTTTCTGCTCACCGAGGGACTGATCGGCGGACGCGACGACGTCGCACAGATCCGGTACTGCCAGGGGGCTGTGCCAAATCCCGGGTCGCTGCGCTCCGGCCCTCCGGACTCCGACGGCGTCAACTCCTACAACGTCCTGGACGTGACCCTGGCGCCCGGCGTACCCGCACCCGAGGTCGACGTCACCCGAAACTTCTACACCACCTCGTCCTGCGGGGTGTGCGGCAAGTCCTCACTGGAGGCGGTCCGGCTGAACAGCCGGCACTGTCCCGGCGATGATCCGACGACGGTCGCCGCGGCCGCACTGAGTGCGATGCCGGACCGGTTGCGCTCGGCGCAGAAGGTGTTCGACGCCACCGGCGGCCTGCACGGCGCCGCACTGTTCAGCGCCGACGGCGACATGCTGGCCGTCCGCGAGGACATCGGCCGGCACAACGCGGTGGACAAGGTGATCGGCTGGGCGCTGGAGAACGGGCGCAGCCCGGGGGCCGGGACGGTGCTGCTGGTCAGCGGACGGGCGTCGTTCGAGCTGACCCAGAAGGCGGTGATGGCCGGCATTCCGATCCTGGCCGCGGTGTCGGCGCCGTCGTCACTGGCGGTGGATCTGGCCGCGCAGTCCGGGCTGACCCTGGTGGCGTTCCTGCGCGGTGACTCGATGAACGTCTACAGCCGCGGCGACCGGGTCGTCTGAGCTTGGGTCGCCTGAGCTTGGGTCGCCTGAGCTTGGGTCGCCTGAGTTTCGGCCATGACCTCGCGGTACTTGGTGTAGCCGCTGCCCATCGTCAGCGCCAGTGCGCTGAGCGTCAGGGCCGAGAGCACCGCCCCACCGCTGGCCGAGTCGAAGGGTCCGGCTTCGTTGTGGAAGAAGCTCACCACGATGTAGGCCGCGAGGAACACCCACACCGCACCGATCGACCGGCCGGCCTCCCCGGCTCGGATCTGCGCCAGCGCGGTGAGGTTGCGGGCGTGGAAAGCCCACACCGTCGTCAGGTACATGCACACCGCGTGCATGGCGAAGGCCAGCAGCAGCATCGCGTCCGGCGCGTTGCCCATCCCTTTGACGTTCATCATCGCCATCCCGAAGACGATCCAGACGTCGAGCGCGAAGAAGGTCGCCAGCACCACCCAGCCGGCCTGTGTGATGACCGCCCATGAAACCCCGGCCGCCATCGCGCCGCACAGGGTGATGAGCAGACTCAGCGCACCGAGCACACTCATCCCGGCTCCGCACCCGGTATCGCCGTCGACGGTGGCGAACACGCTGGCCCCGAAGACCACCAGACCCGCGAGGAGAACGGCGAGCGCCCCCACCACGACACCGCGGCTGCCGAACGTCGTGTTCACCCAGCGGCTGAACCACCGCTCCGTATCGGTCGGATACCGGCGGGAGATGACGAAGATGATCGACGCCGCGGCGAGCGGAATCACGAACTGACCGGCCGCCTGGACGAGGTCCAGCGCGGAGTGCACCGCGAATCGGGTGGAGCAGGTCATCAGGAAAAGTTCAGCGCGGAGTGCAGGGAGTTAAGCGCTCTTGTCCCGGCGCTCGGTGCGAGAAGACTTGCGCGGCACGATGGTCGGCAGCACGTTGTCCTCGACGGTCTCCTTGGTCACCACGACCTTGGCGACGTCGTCGCGGCTGGGGATGTCGTACATCACCGGCAGCAGGACTTCCTCCATGATGGCGCGCAGGCCGCGGGCACCGGTGCCACGATGGATCGCCTGATCGGCGATCGCGTCGAGAGCGTCGTCCTCGAACTCCAGCTCCACATTGTCCATCTCGAACAGCCGGGTGTACTGCTTGACCAACGCGTTCTTCGGCTCGGAGAGGATCTTGACCAGAGATTCCTTGTCCAGGTTGGTCACCGAGGCGACCACCGGCAGGCGGCCGATGAACTCGGGGATCAGACCGAACTTGATCAGGTCCTCCGGCATCACCTCGGAGAAGTGATCCTGGGTGTCGATCTCGGCCTTGGACTTCACCTCGGCGCCGAAACCCAAGCCGCGCTTGCCGATCCGGTCGGACACGATCCGCTCGAGACCGGCGAACGCACCCGCGACGATGAACAGCACGTTGGTGGTGTCGATCTGGATGAATTCCTGGTGCGGGTGCTTGCGCCCACCCTGCGGAGGCACCGAGGCCTGGGTGCCCTCGAGGATCTTCAGCAGCGCCTGCTGCACGCCCTCGCCGGAGACGTCCCGGGTGATCGACGGGTTCTCGCTCTTGCGGGCGATCTTGTCGACCTCGTCGATGTAGATGATGCCGGTCTCGGCGCGCTTGACGTCGTAGTCGGCGGCCTGGATGAGCTTGAGCAGAATGTTCTCGACGTCCTCACCGACGTAGCCGGCCTCGGTCAGTGCGGTGGCGTCGGCGATCGCGAACGGAACGTTGAGCATCTTGGCCAGCGTCTGCGCCAGGTAGGTCTTGCCGCAGCCGGTCGGGCCCAGCATCAGGATGTTGGACTTGGCCAGCTCCACCGGCTCGGAACGGGGATCCCGCTTCTCGCCGGCCTGGATGCGCTTGTAGTGGTTGTAGACCGCGACGGCCAGGGTGCGCTTGGCGGTGTCCTGGCCGATGACGTAGTTCTCCAGGAAGTCCCGGATCTCGGCCGGCTTGGGCAACTCATCGAGTTTCACATCGTCGCTGTCGGCGAGTTCCTCTTCGATGATCTCGTTGCACAGGTCGATGCACTCGTCGCAGATGTAGACGCCGGGACCCGCGATGAGCTTCTTCACCTGCTTCTGACTCTTTCCGCAGAAAGAGCATTTGAGCAGGTCACCGCCGTCTCCGATGCGCGCCATGGTGGTGGGCCCTACTTCCTTCGCACGGTTGTGTCGCTAGGTCTGATTCGACGCTACCCGCTGCCTCGATAACCCTCGACCGATAGAGGCGAATAGCGTCGTTGGTATTCGAGAACATATCCCGTCGTCAGTCTCCGGCAGCGGCGACGCGACGCGCGTGGCTCTGGCGTGTCGCGCCCGTTACCGAAGCGGGACCACTCAGGAGGGCTGCGCGGACAGCTTCCGGTAGGCCAGCACGGTGTCGATGATCCCGTATTCCTTGGCCGCCTCGGCGGTGAGGATCTTGTCGCGATCGGTGTCCTTGCGGATGACGGCCGCATCCTTGCCGGTGTGACGCGCCAGCGTCTCCTCCATCAGGGTGCGCATCCGCTCGATCTCGGCGGCCTGGATCTCCAGATCGGAGAACTGACCCTGGATGACGCCGCCCAGAGAGGGCTGGTGGATCAGGATCCGGGCGTTGGGCAGCGCCAGGCGCTTGCCCGGGGTGCCGGCCGCCAGCAGCACCGCCGCCGCCGACGCGGCCTGCCCGAGGCAAACCGTCTGGATGTCGGCGCGGACGTACTGCATGGTGTCGTAGATCGCCATCAGCGAGGTGAACGAACCACCCGGCGAGTTGATGTACATGGTGATGTCGCGATCGGGATCCAGCGACTCCAGCACCAGCAACTGGGCCATGATGTCGTTGGCCGAGGCGTCGTCGACCTGCACGCCGAGGAAGATGATGCGCTCCTCGAACAGCTTGTTGTACGGGTTGGACTCCTTGACGCCCCAGCTGGAGTGCTCGACGAACGACGGCAGGATGTAGCGCGCCTGGGGTGTCATCCGCGGATCTGTGTAATCAGGCATTGTTCGCTCCCGAGATGTGCGCGCGGGTGATGACGTGGTCGACGAAGCCGTACTCCAGCGCCTCCTGGGCGGTGAACCAGCGGTCGCGGTCGGAGTCGGCCTCGATGCGCTCGATCGGCTGACCGGTGAACTCCGCGTTGAGCCGGAACATCTCCTTCTTGATCAAGGCGAACTGCTCGGCCTGGATCGCGATGTCGGCCGCACCGCCGGTGATGCCACCGAGCGGCTGGTGCATCAGGATCCGGGCGTGCGGCAGGGCGTAGCGCTTGCCCTTGGCGCCGGCGGCGAGCAGGAACTCGCCCATCGAGGCGGCCATGCCCATCGCGTAGGTGGCGACGTCGCACGGGGCCAGCACCATCGTGTCGTAGATGGCCATGCCGGCGCTGATCGAGCCGCCCGGGGAGTTGATGTAGAGCGAGATGTCCTTGGTGGGATCCTCGGCGGCCAGCAGCAGGATCTGCGCGCACAGCCGGTTGGCGATGTCGTCGTCGACCTGCGAGCCGAGGAAGATGATGCGCTCGGCGAGCAACCGCTCGTACACCGAATCCTGGAGGTTAAGCCCAGCAGCGCCGGAACGCATGTGAGTCACGACTTCATACCCGCTTTCTGAAAACTTTGAGTTCTGTTGACCCTAACCAACCAGGCCGTCGCGCACTTCCCGTGACGACGCGCTTTCGCTGTCGGCGTTATTCGCTCTCGGCGGCGGCTTCGTCAGCAGCGGCTTCGTCAGCGGCCTTGGGGGTGCCGAAGAACTCGCTGGTGTCCACCACGTTGCCGTCGGTGTCGGTGACGGTGGCGGCCTCGACCACCGCAGCCACGGTCAGTCCGCGCCGGACGTCGGCGAACACCGCCGGCAGCTGGTTGTTCTGCTGCAGCAGCTGCAGCAGCTGCTGCGGCTCGATGCCGTACTGGCGGCTCATCAGCACCACCCGCTCGGTCAGGTCGTTCTGACCGACCTGGATGTCGAGCTTGTCGGCGATCGCGTCCATCAGCAGCTGGGTCTTGACGGCCTTCTCGGCGGCCTCGCGGTTGTCGGCGTCGAACTTCTCCCGGGAGCTGCCCTCGGCCTCGAGCGCCTCGGCCAGCTTGTCCTCGTCGTGGTCGAACGGGTGGATCGCGTTGTGCAGCGCGGCGTCGACCTGCGACTGGACGATGGCCTCCGGCAGCGGCACCTCGACGAGCTCGAGCAGCTTCTCCAGCGCGTTGTCGCGGATGGTCTCGGCCTGGTGGATGCGCTTGACCCGGCGCACCTGCTCGGTGAGGTTCTCCTTGAGCTCGGCCAGGGTGTCGAATTCGCTTGCCATTCCGGCGAACTCGTCATCGGCCTCGGGAAGCTCGCGCTCCTTGACGCTCTTGAGCGTCACGGTCACCTCGGCGTCCGCACCGGCGTGGTCGCCGGCCACCAGCTTGGTGGTGAAGGTCGCGGACTCGCCCTCCTTGAGCCCGACGATGGCGTTGTCGAGACCCTCGATCAGCTGACCGGAACCGACCTCGTGGGACAGCCCCTCGGTGCTGCCCTCGGGCAGGTCCTCCCCGTTGACCGTGGCGGACAGGTCGATGGAGACGAAGTCGCCGGTCTTGGCGGCCCGCTCGACACCCTTGAGGGTGCCGAACCGGGCGCGCAGCGACTCCAGCTCGGCCTCGACCTCGTCGTCGGCGACCTCGATCGGGTCCACCGAGATCTTCAGCGTGTCCAGCTCGGGCAGCTTGATGTCGGGGCGGACGTCGACCTCGGCGGTGAACACCAGGTGCTCGCCGTCCTCGATCTTGGTGACGTCGATGTCGGGCTGGCCGATCGGGTTGAGCTCGTTGGCCGTCACGGCTTCGCTGTAGCGGGCCGGCAGCGCGTCGTTGACCACCTGGTCGAGCACGGCGCTGCGGCCGACACGGGCCTCGAGCAGCTTGGCCGGGGCCTTACCGGGCCGGAAGCCGGGCAGCCGCACCTGCTGGGCCAGCTGCTTGTAGGCGCGCTCGAAATCAGGCGCGAGTTCCGTGAAGGGCACCTCCACGTTGATGCGAACCCGGGTCGGGCTCAACTTCTCGACGGTGCTCTTCACGGTGGTGCTCCTCAGGTCGTCTGAACGTCTGCGTCTTGGGCGTGTCGGGGTGACAGGATTTGAACCTGCGGCCTTCCGCTCCCAAAGCGGATGCGCTACCAAGCTGCGCTACACCCCGCTGCTGCTCGCGCCAGCGATCCTACGGCCCTTGCGGGGTCCGATTGGAATCGGACCGGCGTACGCCGGTACATTTGGGCACGCGCAAGCAAGCGGGCGTAGCTCAATGGTAGAGCCCTAGTCTTCCAAACTAGCTACGCGGGTTCGATTCCCGTCGCCCGCTCCACACCCCGGCCCGGCTGCCCGAGAGGGCATCCGGGGGGGCATCGGGCCTGGTAACGACACGGTCGCGGTTCAGCCGCGATTGGTCTCACAGCTTCTATGGCTATCTTCGCGACCGTAGATTCGTGGTCTGTTCCCATCTCCGGGACGTCCGACCCAGAGGGGCCCAGGAATGCGAGAGATTCCGTTCGGCGGCGATTGCGCCGCCGGCTTCGAGACGGTCCGGGACGCCTTCGAGACGAACTTCACCCACCACAACGAGGTCGGCGCCGCGGTCGCGGTCTGGGTCGACGGCGATCTGGTGGTCAACCTGTGGGGCGGCTACTCCGACGCCCGGCGCCGGCGGCACTGGCGGGAGAACACCCTGGCCAGCGTCTTCTCCGGGACCAAGGGACTGACGAGCACCTGCGTGCACCTGCTGGCCGACCGCGGCGAGATCGACCTGGACGCGCCGGTGGCGCAGTACTGGCCGGAGTTCGGTCAGGCCGGCAAGCAGGACGTCACCGTCGCGCAGGTGCTCGGACACCGCTCCGGGGTGATCGCCCCGCGCACCCGGATGGAGCCGAGCCAGACCACCGACTGGGACCTGGTCTGCGACCGACTGGCCGCCGGCGAACCCTGGTGGAAGCCGGGCACCGCGCAGGGCTACCACATGGTGAGCTTCGGGTTCATCCTCGGCGAGGTGGTGCGCCGGGTCACCGGACGCACCATCGGCGAGTACCTGCGCCGCGAGATCGCCGAACCGATGGGCATCGACGTCCACATCGGACTGCCCGACTCCGAACACCAGCGGTGCGCGGAGATGGTCAACAAGCCGCACATCCGCGACGTCCTGGCCAACGGCGGAGCGCCGGGACATCCGCAGTCGCTGGCCGAACACCCGATGGCCGGCCTGTCGGTGGCGATGGGGTTCGTCCCCGACGACGAGGTCGGGTCCGACGACATCGCGCTGTGGCGCCGCAGCGAATTCCCGGGCACCAACGGACATGTTTCGGCCCTGGGGCTGGCGACGTTCTACAACGGACTTGCCCAGGAGAAGCTGCTGACCGCGGAGCATCTGCAGAAGGTGCGCGTCTCCCAGGGCGGTTTCGACCCCGACGTCATCCTCGGCCCGCGGGTGGCCGACCACGGCTGGGGTCTGGGCTACATGCTCAACCAGCGCGGGGTGGCCGGCCCGAACCTCGGCAGCTTCGGCCACGGCGGATCCGGCGGCTCCTACGGCTTCGTCGACCTGGAGAACCGGATCGGCTACGCCTACGTGATGAACTACTTCGACGCCACCAAGTGCAACGCCGACCCGCGCAGCACGTCGCTGAGCGACGAGGTGTACCGCATCATCGGGGCCGTGTAACCGGCAAATTCCCAACCGGCTGCGGTCCCCCGCGCCGTCGGTAGTGTGGTCGCCATGAACGGTGTCCTGCTGCTGCTCCTGATCGTCGTCATCGGCGCCATCGCGTTGGCGATGATGAGTTCGTCCCGCGCCTCGGGCAGCCGCAACGCGGCCAGCCTGGCCGATGCCAAGGCCGACGCCCGCCGGGTGATCGAACGCCTCGGCGGCCAGGTGCTGAACCTGACCGGAACCGACGCGGCCTCGCAGCAGGCGATGGCCGATGCCTCGGAGCGGCTCACCGCGGCCTCCTCCCAGATCGAGCAGGCGACCACCACCAAGCAGGCGCTGCTGGCCAAGGAGAGCGCCCTGGAGGGGCTGTACTACGTGCGGGCCGCCCGCACCGCGATGGGGATGGACCCCGGTCCCGAGTTGGAGTCGATCGCCGGCCAGAAGTCGGCCGGCACCGTGACCGAGGACCGCCGCATCGAATTCGAGGGCCGTCAGATCGAGGCCTCCCCCACTGCGACGCAGCGCACCCCGAACTACTACCCGGGTGGCCGGGTGGCGGGCCGCCCGGTGCCCGCCGGTTGGTACTCCGAACCGTGGTGGCAGTCGGCCCTGCGCACCGGCGCCTGGACCATGGGTTCGGTGTTGCTGTTCGACGCGATGTTCTCCGGCATGCACGGCGTCGGCTACAACGCCTCGGCGTTCGAGAACGGCTACGGGTCCGGCTTCGAGCAGGGGTACGACCAGGGGTACGACCAGGGCATGGACGCCGGCAACGACGGTGGCGGCTTCGACGGTGGCGGCTTCGACGGTGGCGGCGCTGACGGCGGGGGCGACTTCGGCGGTGGCGACTTCGGCGGCGGTGGATTCGACGGCGGCGGCTTCGGGGGCGGCGATTTCGGCGGCGGCGACTTCGGCGGGTTCGACTTCTAGAACCGGCTTTCCAAGCGCTCGGTCACGCCGGCCTCCTGGAGGTCGAGGCGTTCGAGCATCGCCCGCACCGCTTCGTCCTCGATACGGCCCGCCGCGCGCTCGCTGATCAGTTTGGAGCGCTGAGCGTCCAGAACATCGCGGTACAACGCCGCGAAGACATCGGCGCGCAGGGTGTGTGCCTCGGGGTCGGGCATCTCGTCGGCGTCCTGTGAGTGCCGCGCGATCGTCTGGCAGATCTCGGTGCGGATCGCCTCGTCCAGGCCGGCGGGAGGATCTGCCTCGAAACGGGCCAGCACGTCGGCGGCCGCCTGGCGCACAGCGGCCTCAGCCTTGGCCGTCTCACCGGCGTCCTTGGCACGGTCATCGTCGAACGACAGCTCCAGCCTGCTGATGAGCAACGGCAGCGTCCAGCCCTGCAGCAGCAGGGTGCCCACACTGACGACGAAGGCGATGGCCTGAATCGTGGCCCGCTCCGGAAACGGTTCCCCGGCGGAGGTCACAAGAGGGATGCCCGATGCGGCCGCCAAGGTCACCACACCGCGCATCCCGGTCCAGGACACCACGACGTTCTCCTGCCAGGTCAGGGAACGCCGATCGACCATCGCCAGTCTGCGGCCGAGCCGGGATGCTCGGCGCCCGCCGCCGCCCAGCGCCCCGCGGGCCCCGTGCGGGACCGGCACGCTCAGCGTCCGTTCGACGTGCCGGGAAAGCACCCTGCGCCCGAACATGACGAAGACGCAGACAGGACGGATCACCAACACCACCGCCAGCACGATCAGCGATGCCAACCCCACCTCCGCCAGCGACTCGTGAGCTTCGCGGAGGCCCTCGAGGACCGACCGGACCTGAAGACCGATATAGGCGAACACGAACGCCTCGAGCAGAACGTCCACCGCGTTCCAGACGTAGCGCTCCTGAAGTCTGGTCTGGTAGCCCGCCGAGAGTGCCCCGTGGCCGACGACAAAGCCGGCGACCACCACCGCCAGCACACCTGAGGCGTGCACATGCTCGGCGGAGATGAAGGCCGCAAAAGGCACGACCAGACCCTGCACCGTCTCCAGGCCCGGACTGTTCAATCGCCGCCGGATCCACAGGGTGATGTAGCCCAGCGCCGCGCCGATGACCGGACCCAGCACAGCGCTGTAGGTGAACAGCAGCACCGGATTGGCGATGAACGCGCGGGATCCCGCGACCTGTGCCACCGCGATCGAGAACAACGACAGTGCCGCCGCGTCGTTGACCAGACTCTCCCCCGTCAGAATGGCCATCACCTTCTTGGGCAGGCCGAGTTTGCGGCCGACCGCGACGGCGGTCACGGCGTCGGGTGGGGCCACCACCGCGCCCAGGATCAGTGCGGTCGCGAGGGTCAGTGACGGTACGAGCCAGGTTGCGACGCCTGCCACAGCGAAGGCCGTCACCACCACCAAACCCACGCCCAATCCGAGGATCGGCCGGATATTGCGGACGAAGGTCGGAAAGGAGAAACCCAGCGCCGCCGAGTAGAGCAGTGGGGGTAGGACGACCGACAGCAGAACCTCCGACTCGAGTTCCACTCCGGGAAATCCGGGCACGAACGAGGCGCCGATCCCAACGACCACGATGACCAGAGCCGGCTCGAAATCACGCCGATGCGCCATCGCGGTGACCACGATCGCACCGACGACGACGAGGATCAGTTCCATGCCCGGCATTCTCGCCGCTGCCGGGCCGTCATGCCCGCCGAGAAGTCAGACCTGGCAGGCCGGGCACCAGAACAGGTTCCGGCCCTCCAGCACCGCGGTCCGCACCGGCGTTCCGCACATCCGGCAGGGTTCGCCGGCCCGGCGGTAGACATAGGTGCGCGGCCGGTTCGGCCCGTACGACGGCGCCCCGTGGTCGTCCTCGGGACGCACCACGACGATCCGGCCCCGTCGCACGCCGACCTTCATCAGATCGACCAGATCGGCCCAGACCGCGAGGAACTCCGACTCGTCGATGTCGCGGCCCGGCCGGTACGGGTCGATGCCATGCCGGAACAGCACCTCGGCGCGATAGACGTTGCCCACCCCGGCCACCACCGACTGATCCATCAGCAGCGCGCCGATCGTCTTGCGGGACTTGGTGATCCGGGCCCACGCCGCGGCCGGGTCGGCGTCGGCGCGCAGCGGGTCCGGGCCGAGCCGATCGAGGATCGCCGACACCTGCGCCTCGTCGAGCACCTCACACGCGGTCGGGCCGCGCAGATCGGTGCCGTAGTCGGCGCCGACGATCCGCATACGCACCTGCCCGACCGGTTCGGGCATCGGCGTACGGGACTCGCGGAACGTTCCGTACAGCCCGAGGTGGACGTGCACGAACGGGCCGCCCTCGTACTGGTGAAAAAGGTGCTTGCCCCACGCCGAGGACTTCGTCAGCACCCGGCCGTCGACGACGGCGGCGTCGGCAAACCGGCCCTGCGGGCTCGACACCCGAACGGGGGCGCCGGCGAAGCGGCGCTGATGCAACCGGGCCAGCCGGTGCAGCGTGTGCCCCTCAGGCAAGAGCTAGGCGCCGGGGACCGGCGGCGCCACCCGGGTGCGATCGAACTCCGAGAGGATGTCGATCCGGCGCTGATGGCGGGGAGCCTCCGACCACGGAGTGGTCAGGAAGGCGTCGACGATCTTCAGCATCTCTTCTTCGGTGTGCATCCGGCCGCCGATGCCGATCAGCTGGGCGTTGTTGTGCTCGCGGGCCAGCTTGGCGGTCTCGACGCTCCAGGCCAGTGCGCAGCGGGCGCCGGGCACCTTGTTGGCGGCGATCTGCTCGCCGTTGCCCGAACCACCCAGGACGATGCCCAGGCTGCCCGGGTCGGCCACCGTGCGTTCGGCCGCGGCGATGCAGAACGCCGGGTAGTCGTCGTCGGCGTCGTAGCTGAACGCCCCGCAGTCGATCGGCTCGTGGCCGGCCTTGGTCAGGTGCTCGATGATGGCTTTTTTGAATTCGAAACCGGCGTGATCGCCGCCGAGGTAGACGCGCATGGCGGCCATTCTGTCAGTCGAACTCAGGCGCCTCGGTACGGGTGCGCTTGAGCTCCCAGAAGTGCGGATAGTCGGCCAGGATCACCGAGGCGTCCCACAGCTTCCCGGCCTGCTCACCGCGCGGGATCTTCGACAGCACCGGGCCGAAGAAGGCCACCCCGTTGACGTGGATCGTCGGAGTCCCGACGTCCTTGCCGACGGCGTCCATGCCGGCGTGGTGGCTGGCGCGCAGGGCCTCGTCGAAGGAGGTGTCCTCGGCGGCGGCGGCGAGTTCGGCCGGCAGGCCGGCCTCGGCCAGCGACTCGGCGATGACCTGCTCGAGATTCTTGTTGTCCTGGTTGTGGATTCGGGTGCCCATGGCGGTGTAGATCGGCCCCAGCACCCCGTCGCCGTGGGCCTGCTGCGCCGCGATGGCCACCCGGACCGGGCCCCAGGCCTTCTTCATCAGCTCCAGGTACTGCTCGGGCAGATCGCGTCCCTCGTTGAGCACCGCGAGGCTCATCACGTGGAAGTGCACGTCGATGTCGCGGACCTTCTCCACCTCGAGGATCCACCGGGAGGTGATCCAGGCCCACGGGCACAGCGGGTCGAACCAGAAGTCGGCGCGCGAGTTGCTCATGGTCTCCAGGATAGGTTGGAGCGCGTGCTTCCGAATCTGACCCGCAATGAGGCCGTCGAGCGCGCGGCGCTGATCACCGTCGACAACTACTCGATCGAACTCGACCTGACCACCGGCGACAAGGAGTTCCGCTCCACCACCACGGTGCGTTTCGAGGCGCTGCCGGGCGCGGACACCCACATCGACCTGGCGGCCGACCGGGTGCACAGCGCGGTGCTCAACGGCCACGCCATCGACACCTCGGAGTACGACGAGTCCCGGGGCATCCCGCTGATCGGCCTGGCCCACGACAACGTCCTGGTGGTGGAAGCCGACTGCCGGTACTCCAACACCGGTGAGGGCCTGCACCGCTTCGTCGACCCGGTGGACGGGCACGTGTACCTCTACTCGCAGTTCGAGACCGCCGACGCCAAGCGGATGTTCACCTGCTTCGACCAGCCCGACATCAAGGCCACCTTCGACGTCGTGGTCACCGCCCCGGCGCACTGGCAGGTGATCTCCAACGGAGCGACCGTCGCCGTCGAGGAGCGCGGGGAGAAGAAGGTGCACACCTTCGCCACCACCCCGCTGCTGAGCACCTACCTGGTCGCCCTGATCGCCGGGCCGTACTCGCGCTGGGACGACACCTACACCGACTCCCACGGCGAGATCCCGCTCGGCCTGTTCTGCCGGGAGTCGTTGGCGCCCTTCATGGATCACGAGCGGTTGTTCACCGAGACCAAGCAGGGCTTCGACTTCTACCACCGCAACTTCGGCGTGCCGTATGCCTTCGGCAAGTACGACCAGTTGTTCGTCCCGGAGTTCAACGCCGGGGCGATGGAGAACGCCGGAGCGGTGACCTTCCTCGAGGATTACGTCTTCCGCAGCAAGGTGACCCGCGCCTCCTACGAGCGCCGGGCCGAGACAGTGCTGCACGAGATGGCGCACATGTGGTTCGGCGACCTGGTCACCATGCGGTGGTGGGACGACCTGTGGCTCAACGAGTCCTTCGCCACCTTCGCCTCGGTGCTGTGTCAGGCCGGCGCCACCGAGTACACCGAGGCCTGGACCACCTTCGCCAACGTCGAGAAATCGTGGGCCTACCGGCAGGACCAGTTGCCGTCGACCCACCCGATTGCCGCGGACATCCCCGACCTGCACGCCGTGGAGGTGAACTTCGACGGCATCACCTACGCCAAGGGCGCCAGCGTGCTCAAGCAGTTGGTGGCCTATGTCGGACTGGAGCACTTCCTGGCCGGACTGCGGGACTACTTCACCGCGCACGCCTTCGGCAACGCCACCTTCGACGACCTGCTCGGCGCACTGGAGAAGGCCTCCGGCCGCGACCTGTCGGACTGGGGCCGGCAGTGGCTCAAGACCACCGGCCTCAACAGCCTGCGCCCGGAGTTCGAGGTGGACGCATCGGGGCGGTTCACCCGCTTCGTGATCCGTCAGGGCGGGGCCGCACCGGGGGCCGGTGAGACCCGGGTGCACCGGCTGGCCGTCGGGATCTACGACGACGACGGTTCCGGCAAGCTGGTCCGGAGCCACCGCGAGGAGCTCGACGTCACCGGCGAGGTCACCGAAGTGGCTGCGCTGCAGGGGGTCTCGCGAGGCAAGCTGATCCTGGTCAACGACGACGACCTGACCTACTGCTCGATGCGGCTCGATCCCGATTCATTGGGCCTCGCTCTCGAGCGCATCGCCGACATCGCCGAACCACTGCCCCGCACCCTGGTGTGGTCGGCGGCCTGGGAGATGACCCGCGACGCCGAACTCAAGGCCCGCGACTTCGTCGCACTCGTGTGCCGCGGCGTGCACGCCGAGACCGAGGTCGGGGTGGCCCAGCGGCTGCTGCTGCAGGCGCAGACCGCACTGGGCGCCTACGCCGAACCGGCCTGGGCCGCGAACGAGGGCTGGCCGGCCTTCGCCGACCGGCTGCTGGAACTGGCCCGCGCCGCCGAGGCCGGATCGGATCACCAGCTGGCGTTCGTCAACGCGCTGTGCACGTCCGTGTTGTCGACGAAGCACCTGGTGCTGCTGGCCGACCTGCTCGACCACGACCCGGCCGGTCACGGGCTGCCCGGACTCGTCGTCGACACCGACCTGCGCTGGCGGATCATCACCAAGCTGGCGGCCGGCGGCCGGATCGACGCCGACGGACCGCAGACGCCGTTCATCGACGCCGAGGCGCGCCGCGACCCGACCGCGGCCGGTAAACGGCACGCCGCGGCCGCCGCGGCCGCCCGCCCGCAGGAGGCGGTCAAGCACGGCGCCTGGCGCGAGGTGATCGAGGACGACACCCTGGCCAACGCCACCGCGCGGGCGATCATCATGGGCTGGATGCAGCCCGGCCAGTCCGACCTGCTGGCGCCCTACACCAAGCAGTACTTCGAGACGATCTCCAGCGTGTGGGAACGGCGGTCCAGCGAGGTGGCCCAGACCGTGGTGGTGGGCCTGTATCCGTCGTGGGATATCAGCCGCGAGGGACTGGCGGCCGCCGACTGGTTCCTGGGCGGCCTGCACGTGCCGCCGGCGTTGCGCCGACTGGTGCTCGAGGGCCGGGCCGGGGTCGAGCGGTCGCTGAAGGCCCGGGAGTTCGACGCCCGCTAACTGTTCGGTCTGGCCTAGCCGTTCGGACGAGCAACGCCTGCCGACATCACCCGAACGGCACTGACCAGACCGTCGATCAGGTTGCCCCGGGCGAACGACGCGGCCGCCGCCGACACTCCCAGCGGCGCCGCGGACTCGATGCCGCGGCCGCGCAGATCGGCGCCGTAGACCACCTCGATGCTGTGCTGATCCGGCGAGACCGCCAGCAGCACCGCATTGTTGGGCGTCGGCACATCGGCCAGGATCGCCCGGGCGCGCGCCGCCGGGTCCGCCCCGAGATCGCCGACGTAGACAGCGAAGCGGGCCTTGGACTGGCGGGTGCCCTCGGTGAGCGCTCCGTCGAGGGTGACCAGATCCTTGGTCGAGAACGGGTACTGCTGGGTGGCCTGCACCACCGCGATCTCACCAGCGGCCACTTGCGCCACCTCCCACGTTCAGTGCGTGTCCGTGCCCATGCCCATGCCCGCTACCCGGGACGGCCTCGTCGACCGCCGCCCACAGAATCGGGGCGTGCGTCCACGGCTGAGACAGCGTGTACTCGGCCGGGCGGTCACCCGTACGGCGGTAGATGAGGAACACCACCAAGGCCGCCAGGGCCACCGGTATCGCATGCAGAAGGCCAGTAGGCATGAGCAAAACCGTAGCGCAGCCTCAGGCGGCGCCCTCGCCCAGATACCGCACCCAGGCCGGGTCCAGCTCCTTGACGTTGCACAACAGCCGCCAGTGCTGGCCCTTCGGCGAGGTCGGCACCAGCCGGAGCGTCCACCCCAGTTCGGTGAGCAGCTTGTCGGCCTTGCGGTGGTTGCAGGCCGAACAGGCCGCGACGCAGTTCTCCCAGGTGTGCTCGCCACCGCGACTGCGCGGCACGACGTGGTCCACCGTGTCGGCCTTGCCGCCGCAGTATGCGCAGCGGAACCGGTCCCGGTGCATCAGCGCCGCCCGGGTCATCGGGATCCTGGCCCGGTAGGGCACCCGGATGTAGGTCCGCAGCCGGATCACCGACGGCACCACGATCTGCCGGTTGGCCGAATGGATGACGGGTCCGGACGGGTCGTCGTGCACCACGTCGGCCTTGCCGCACAGCAGCATCACCACCGCCCGCCGGATCGGCAGCGCGGTCAGAGGTTCGTAGGTCGCGTTGAGCAACAGCACCCGGCGGTGGCCCCAGACCGACACTTCGGTGGGAGTCGCAACGTGGCTTTCGACGCTGTGCAGGCCGTGAGCAGCTACCGACCCGGCTTTCGCCGTGCTCCGCTTCCGCTGCACCATGCGCCCTCCGCAGACCAGTGCACCACGGATCGGCCCCGATCGCACGCGTATTCCGGTCGTGTTCAATGGTGGCGTGACTGGTGGTGCATCAGAGACTCCGCAGACCTTCTACGACGCGGTGGGCGGGGCCGAGACCTTCCGCACCATCGTGTCGCGCTTCTACGAGCTGGTGCGCGACGACGAGGTGCTGCGTCCGATGTACCCCGCCAAGGACCTGCAGGGCGCCGAGGACCGGCTGCGGATGTTCCTCGAGCAGTACTGGGGCGGGCCCCGGACCTACTCCGACCAACGCGGCCATCCCCGGCTGCGGATGCGGCACGCGCCTTACAAGGTGGGGCCGATCGAGCGGGACGCCTGGCTGCGGTGCATGCACACCGCGGTGGCCTCGATCGACGCCGAGACCCTCGACGAGGAGCACCGCCGCGAACTGCTCGGCTATCTGGAGATGGCCGCGCAGCACATGGTCAACTCCCAGTTCTGATTCGGCCCGGTTCTAACCCACCAGCAGGTTCAGCGGATCGCCGCGGCGGCGGAAGACCGAACCGAACCGCGCGTCGATGCGCAGCCAGGCCGGCAGCGCGCGGACCCGCACCACGTCCCCATCACCTGTCGGCCCATCGCCCGCCGGCCCGGCGCCGTCGGTCATGAAGCCCATCGCCGCGAGCGCCAGCACGCACCGCAGCGGAACCTTCACCTCGAGACCCGGCGCATGGACGTCGAGCACCTCGGAATCCAGCAGCGAGGCCGGCGGGCCCTGCGGGCCGCCGTGTTCGCGGGCCAGGTCGGCACCCTGGCGGGCCAACTCGGTGAACACCTCGGTGGGCACGTCGTCGACGTGGACGAATCCGGTCTCCGGGGGCAGCGCCGCGCGCCACGCCGAGTCCATCGGGAAGCCCGCGTCGACCTCCGCCGCCCCGCCGGTCAATCCACCGAGGAGTTGATCGGCGGCACAGGTGAAGTCGGGCACCTCGAGACTGCCGGCCACCACGCGTGCGGCCAGCAAGTCGAACCCGGTGGCCACCCAGGCGCCGACGAGTCCGTCGGCCCGGGTCCGCAGCCGGATCACGGCGGCCGCATCGAGACGCAGTGCGCGCTCGGCGAAGACGGCGAGGTCGCGGCGCTGGGTGGGGTCCGGGATGCGCAGGCTGGTCATCGAAGCCAGCGCTGCAGGTACTCCCGATGCGTGGGCGACAGCCGGACCAGCCGTTGCTCCTCGATGTGCACGGCCGCGAGTTGGGTCTCGGCGATCACCGCGGGCTTGGAGTCGGGCGCGGCGTTGACCGACCGCACCTCGTAGCCGATGGTGAAGTCCACCGCGCGCAACCGCTTGGTCCACATCGTGACCTGAAGGGGCGAATCCACAAGGCGCAGTTGACCTTTGTAGAGCACCTGAACCTCGTGGATCAGCAGGCCGATGGTCTCCACATCGTCGGCGAACGGCTCACGCAGGAAGTCGACCCTGGCCTCTTCCAGGATCGTCACCATCGTGGCGTGGTTGATGTGCTGGTACATGTCGATATCCGACCAGCGCACCCGCACGCCGGTGGTGAAGCCTGCACTCACTTGTCAGCCACTCGTCCCCGTCTCAGCCATTGGTCCCCGTCTCAGCCATTGGTCCCTGTTCCGGTCGTTCGGGTCATGCTGCGGATCTGCCGGGCCGCCACCGACAGGGTGGCCAGATCGCGGCCGTCACCGTCGCGGATCTCGGTCAGCGTCCGGCGCGCCCGCTCGATCCGTGACGCGTTGCTGCGCTCCCACTCGGCGATCTTCTCTTCGCCGGTCTCCCCGGTCTCCCCCGCCGCGAGGACGTCGAAACACAGCGCGCGCAGTGAACCATAGATGTCGTCGCGCACCGCCAGCCGGGCCAGCGCATGCCAGCGGTCATCACGCGGGAGGTTCGACACCGCCGTCAGCAGACCATCCGTGCCGAGGTAGTCCATCAGCGCGAAATAGGTGTCGGCCACCTCGGCCGGATCGAGTTCGACGATATCGGCGATGTCGATGACGTCGAGCAGGCTGTAGCGGTAGAGGCCCGCGGCCACCGTGTAGGCCAGATCTTCGGGTGCACCGTGGGCGGTGAAATCGCCGGCTTCCCTTGCCACCACCACCTTGTCGTCACCACGCAGCCATTGCGGCATCAGCGGGCTCAGCGCGGCCACCTTGACAGCGAACCGGTTGATCTCGGCTCCCACCGCGAGCGGTTGCGGCCGGTAGTTCAGCAGCCAGCGGGCCGCGCGGTCCAGCAGCCGGCGCAGATCCAGGGTCATCCGGTCGGTCGTCGCCACCGGAACGCCGTTGTCGCCGGCGGTGCGGATGCTGCGCCAGATCCCCTCGATGCCGAAGATGGCGTCCGCGGCGGCGAAAGCCCGCACCGCGTCGACGTAGCCCACGCCGGCGTCCTCAGTGACCCGATACGCGTAGGCGATGCCGCCGATGTTGACGACGTTGTTGACCAGAACGGTGGTGATGATCTCCCGGCGCAGCTGGTGGTTGCGGATCTCGTCGGTGAAGCGATCACCGAGTTGGGCCGGGAAGTACCCCGGCAGACCCGCCGCGAACACCTCCTGGTCGGGCAGATCGGTGGCCAGCACCTCGTCCTTGAGCGCCAGTTTGACGTGCGCCATCAGGGTGGCCAGCTCCGGCGAGGTCAGGCCGATGCCGAGATCCGCGCGGCGGCGGATCTCCTTGTTGGTCGGCAGCGCCTCCAGTTCGCGGTTGAGATCACGGCGCTCCTCGAGTTCACCGATCTGGCGGGCGTGCGCGCTGAGCATCCCGGCGGCGGTGGCCCGGCTGGTTCCCATCAGGTCGTTCTGATCGCTGTTGTCGGTCAGCACCAGACGCGACACCTCGTCGGTCATCGACGCCAGCAGCGCGGTGCGTTCGCCGGCCTCGACACGGCCGGCGCCGACCAGCGAGTCGACCAGGATCTTGATGTTGACCTCGTGGTCGGAGCAGTCGACGCCCGCGGAGTTGTCCATCGCGTCGGTGTTGACCCGGCCGCCACACAGGTCGAACTCGATCCGGCCCAGAGCGGTGACGCCGAGGTTGCCGCCCTCGCCGATCACCTTGGCGCGCAACTGATTCCCGTTGACCCGCACCGCGTCGTTGGCGCGGTCGCCGACTGCCGCATCGGACTCGACCTCGGCCTTGATGTAGGTGCCGATGCCGCCGTTGAACAACAGGTCGACCGGCGCGCGCAGGATGGCGCGCATCAGTTCGGGCGGGGTCATCTCGGTGACGCCCTCGTCGCTGCCCCCATCATTTAGGCCTAACGCCCCGCGCATCTGCTCGGTGATCGGGATCGACTTCTGCTGCCTGCTGAACACCCCGCCGCCGGCGCTGATCAGGCTGGAGTCGTAGTCCTCCCAGCTCGATCGCGGAAGGTCGAACAGGCGCTGCCGCTCCACCCAGGACCGGGCGGAGTCGGGATTCGGGTCGACGAAGATGTGCCGGTGGTCGAAGGCGGCCAGCAGCCGGATGTGCTTGGACAGCAGCATGCCGTTGCCGAACACATCACCGCTCATATCGCCGACGCCGACGACGGTGAAGTCCTCGCTCTGGGTGTCGACGCCCATCTCGCGGAAGTGCCGCTTGACGGCCTCCCACGCACCCTTGGCGGTGATGCCCATCGCCTTGTGGTCGTAGCCCACCGAGCCGCCCGAGGCGAACGCGTCGCCGAGCCAGAAACCGTAGGAGGCGGCGACGCCGTTGGCGATGTCGGAGAAGGTCGCGGTGCCCTTGTCGGCGGCGACGACGAGGTAGGCGTCATCGCCGTCGCGGCGTACCACGCCGGCGGGCGGCACGACGGCTCCCGACACGACATTGTCGGTGAGGTCGAGCAGGCCGGCGACGAAAAGCTTGTAGCACTCGACGCCCTCGGCCCGGAAGTCGTCGGTGGGCTGCTTGACCACGAAGCCACCCTTCGCGCCGACCGGGACGATCACCGCGTTCTTCACCGCCTGGGCCTTCACCAGGCCCAGGACCTCGGTGCGGAAGTCCTCACGACGGTCCGACCAGCGCAGGCCGCCACGGGCCACCGGGCCGAACCGCAGGTGCACACCCTCGACCCGGGGCGAGTAGACGAAGATCTCGAACTTCGGCCGCGGCAGCGGAAGCTCGGTGATCAGTTCCGGATTCACCTTGACCGACAACACGTTTCGGGCCCGCGCCGAACCCGGGTCGGTGACATAGAAGTTGGTGCGCAGGGTCGCTTCGATCATCGAGGCGAAGGCACGCAACACCCGGTCGGTGTCCAGACTCGTCAGGGCGTCGACGTCGGAGGCGACCGCCCGTGCCGCCGCCTTGGCATCCAGACCCTTGGCCGCGGCCTCCGGGTCGAACATCGCCTCGAACAGCGTCACCAGTGAGCGCGCCGTGCCGGCGTTCTCGTTGAGGACCGATTCGATGTGGGACTGGCTGTACGGGAAGGCCGCCTGGCGCAGGTACTTCGCGTAGGCGCGCAACACGGTGACCTGCTGCCAGGTCAGGCCGGCGCGCAGGACGAGTTCGTTGAACCGGTCCACCTCGACCTGGCCGTTCCAGATGGCGGTCACCGCATCGGTGAACCGCCGCGCCGTCTGCTCCCACTGCTCGCCGGTGCCGAAGTCCGGGATGGTCTCCTCCAGCCGGATGGTGAACTGATAGATCCACACCTCCAGCCCGTCCGGGCGGGTCACCAGGAAGGGCCGTTCCTCGAGCACCAGCACGCCCATGCACTGCAGCATCGGCAGCAGACTGCTCAGCGACGCCGAGCAACCGCCGAGATACCAGGTCAGGAAGGCGTCCCGGCCGTTGCCGCCGGGTTCGAGTTGTAGGCGCACCGAATCCTGCTGCAGGGACTCGACGATGCCGACGTCGGTGATGGCCTCGGCCGGGGTGACGGCCCGCTTGAACTCCTCGGGCAGCGTCGTGGCGTAGTGCTCGGCGACCTCGGGGCCGAGCACGCCGCCGGCCGCGGTCAGCATGCGGTCAGCCCAGGTCTGCGCCGCCTCGGAGAGCATGTCCTGGATCCTGACGCGGTTGGCCTCGCCGGCGTCGATCGTCCGGCCGTCGGGCCCCTCCGGCAACCGGACGGTGAAATAGACTCTGGCCCAAGGTGATTCAGTGACTCGCGCGGTGTAGTCGATGCTGACGCCACCGAATTCGCGGACCAGGATGTCCTGGATGGCCAGCCGCACCGCGGTGGTGTAACGGTCGCGAGGCAGATAGACCAGGCAGGATACGAAGTGGCCGAGCCGGTCGGCGCGCAGGAACAGCAGCGTGCGCCGGCGCGAACCGAGGTCGATGACCGAGTTGGCCAGTTCGAGCAACTGGTGGCCGTCGAGGGCGAACAGTTCCGGACGCGGGATGGCCTGGATGATGTCGAGCACCAGCTGTCCCGGGTGGCTCGGGTCGTCGTGGGACATCGCCAGCGCTTCCCGGACCCGGTCGGCGATCAGCGGGATCTCCAGGACGTTGGCGCTCATCGCCGCGCCGGTGAACAACCCGACGAAACGGTGCTCCACAGCCTTCCCCCCGGCGGCCTCGCGAACCACGACGATGTACGGGTAGGCGCCGTAACGCAGGAAGCTCGGCATGGTTGCCTGGGCGAGGAACAGCAACTCGCCCGCCTTGGTGAGTTCGGGCAGCAATTCGGTGCGCAGCCGGGCCACACCCAGCCGACTGGACTCGTCGAGCACCGCCGCCCCGTCGCCGACTTCGCAGCGCAACGATCCGAGCAGCACGAAGTGCCCGTCGGCCAGCCAGCGCAACAGCTTCGCGGCGCCGTGGCGGTCCGGGCTCGGGAAGCGCGAGCCGTCATCGTCATCCATGGTGTCGGCCAGGCTGCCGAGTGCGGTGGCCAGCGCAGCCGAGTCCTCGGCCACCTGCCGGGCGTCGGAGAGCACCATCGGCAGCAGCTGTTCGGCCTGGGCCAGCGCCTTGCGGTCGGCGTTGGGCAGCAGCTGCACATGAATCCAGGACTCGGGGCCGTCGGCGCCGGGGAATACCGGGGCCATCAGCGCGGTGTAGGGGATGCCGAGCCGGTGCAGCAGGACCGCCACCGAGTCCAGCAGCATGGTGGCCTCGTCGGTGACGGCCTGCAGTGCCGCTCCGGCGGGATGGTCGGCGCCGTAGACCGCCACCACGGTCTCCCCCGGACTGCGCCGCCCGGCCAACTGGTGGTGGGCGGCGATCAGCGCCGGAGTCACCGAGTCGGGATCGCGAGTGGTGTCGCCGTCCCGCGGGCCGTGGTCGGTGGCCAGGTAGGCCGCCGCCATTGCCGTCAGATCGAGGCCGAGAGTCGTCGGGTCAACCGTCATTCCGGCGACATTAGTCGCGTGTGAGCCGCCGGTGGGTCACTCTGTGCGGACGCGCCGCGTCGGCGCCCAGGCGCTCGATCTTGTTCTCCTCGTACGCGCCGAAGTTGCCCTCGAACCAGAACCACTTCGCCTCGCTGGTGTCGCCTTCCCAGGCCAGGATGTGGGTACAGGTGCGGTCCAGGAACCACCGGTCGTGGGAGATCACCACGGCGCAGCCGGGGAAGTTCTCCAGGGCGTTCTCCAGCGAGCTCAGCGTCTCGACGTCCAGGTCGTTGGTGGGCTCGTCGAGCAACAGCAGGTTGCCGCCCTGCTTGAGGGTGAGCGCCAGGTTGAGCCGGTTGCGTTCGCCGCCGGAGAGCACGCCGGCCGGCTTCTGCTGATCGGGCCCCTTGAATCCGAAGGCCGAGACGTAGGCCCGGGACGGGATCTCGGTCTGGCCGACCTCGATGTAGTCGAGCTTGTCCGAAACCACCTCCCAGACCGTCTTCTTCGGGTCGATGCCGGCCCGGCTCTGGTCGACGTAGCTGAGCTTCACCGTCTCGCCGACCTTGACCGTGCCGCTGTCGGGCTGCTCGAGACCGACGATGGTCTTGAACAAGGTGGTCTTGCCGACGCCGTTGGGGCCGATCACGCCGACGATGCCGTTGCGCGGCAGGGTGAAGGACAGGTCCTTGATCAGCACCCGGCCGTCGAAGCCCTTGTCGAGGTGGTCCACCTCGACCACGATGCTGCCCAGTCGCGGGCCGACCGGGATCTGGATCTCCTCGAAGTCGAGCTTGCGGGTCTTCTCGGCTTCGGTCGCCATCTCCTCGTAGCGCGCCAGACGGGCCTTGTTCTTGGCCTGCCGGGCCTTCGCGCCCGAGCGGACCCAGGCCAGCTCCTCCTTGAGGCGCTTCTGCAGCTTCTGATCCTTCTTGCCCGCAACCTCGAGGCGGTCGGCCTTCTTCTCCAGGTAGGTCGAGTAGTTGCCCTCGTAGGGGTAGGCGCGGCCGCGGTCGAGTTCGAGGATCCACTCGGCGACGTTGTCCAGGAAGTACCGGTCGTGGGTGACCGCGAGGATGGCGCCCTTGTAGTCGGCGAGGTGCTGTTCGAGCCACTGGACGCTTTCGGCGTCGAGGTGGTTGGTGGGCTCGTCGAGCAGCAGCAGGTCCGGCTTGCTCAGCAGCAGCTTGCACAGCGCCACCCGGCGGCGCTCGCCGCCGGAGAGATGGGTGACCGGGTCGTCGGGCGGCGGGCAGCGCAGCGCGTCCATCGCCTGCTCGAGCTGGGAGTCCATGTCCCAGGCGTCGGCGTGGTCGAGCTCCTCCTGAAGCCGGCCCATCTCCTCCATCAGCTCGTCGGTGTAGTCGGTGGCCATCAGCTCGGCCACCTCGTTGAACCGGTCGAGCTTGACCTTGATGTCGCCGAGGCCTTCTTCGACGTTCTGGCGGACCGTCTTCGACTCGTCTAGCGGCGGCTCCTGCAGCAGGATGCCGACCGTGGCTCCGGGAGCCAGGAATGCGTCGCCGTTGTTGGCCTGGTCCAGACCGGCCATGATGCGCAGCACGCTCGACTTGCCGGCGCCGTTGGGACCGACGACGCCGATCTTGGCTCCCGGCAGGAAGCTCAGGGTCACGTCGTCGAGGATGACCTTGTCGCCATGGGCCTTGCGGACTTTGCGCATGGTGTAGATGAATTCCGCCACGGCGACCATCCTAGGTGGCGGCCACGCCGGTGCCCCCGCCGCAGGCGGTCAGTCGGCGCCCGGCGTGACCACCACCCGAATCAGGCCGACAGCGCCAGGCCGTCGGATCCGGTCTCCTCGGATTCCTCGGTGACGTCCGCGAGGGGCTCTTCGGCCTCGGTGTCCCTCGGCCGGGCCGGCTGCTCGATCCGCACGATCACCCGGGCCAGGTCGGGGCCGACCGCGTTGGCGCGCATCTCCAGCGACGAGCGTTTGATGCCGTCCTTGTCCTCGTACTCACTGGTGTGCACGACGCCGGACACGATCACCGGCGCGCCCTTGTAGAGGGCCGCGCCCACGCCGGTGACCAGCTTTCCCCAGCAGTTGACGGTGATGTAGAGCGAGTTGCCGGGTTCCCAGGCGCCCTCTCCGGTCCGGCGGCGCGAGTTGCTGGCCACCCGGAAGCTGATCACCTCCTGGCCGGCCACCACCCGGCGGCGCAGATCGGTGACGATGCGGCCGGTGACGGTCATCGGTGTCTCGAACATGGCATGAGTCCTTTCGTTCCTTCGGTGCGGGTTCACCCCACAAGTGGGCGTGAAGGCACCGACGAACGAAGGACTCCCACCCGCTGCAGCGGCCGCTGCTGGGGATGAAGCCGGGATTGTGGATGAAGGGATCAGCGGCCGGGGCGATCGCGCCCGGACAGTTGCGCCAGCATTGCGTTGTAGGCGGCCAGTTCGGCGTCGTTGTCGCGATCGGCGGCCCGGTCCAGGCGCACGGCGTCACGCCGGTCACTGCGCTGCCACTGGATCAGCAACGCCACCAGCACCACGACCAGCGGGAGCTCGCCGGCCGCCCAGGCGATCGAACCGCCGAGCTGCTGATCGCCGAGAAGGTCTGTGTGCCAGGGCAATTGGAGCGACCGGTAGAAACGCTCCCCCAGCAGTCCGGTCATCCCCATCATGATCACGCCGAAGAAGGCGTGCAGCGGCACCGAAGCGAAGACCATCGCGATCTTGCCCAGCGGCGGGACGTTGCGCGGCGCGGGGTCGATGCCGATCACCACCCAGTAGAACAGGTACCCGCTCATCAGGAAGTGCACGTTCATCAGGATGTGGGCGCCGTGGTGGCTGACCGCCGAGTCGAACAACGAGCTGAAGTACAGCGCGTAGAAGCCGGCGACGAACATCAGCGTCGCCACCACCGGGTGGGTGAAGAACTTCGACCACGTGCAGTGCAGCCCGGTCAGCAGCCACTCCCGCGGACCCGGCGGATTGCCCTTTCCCGCCACCGGCAATGCCCGCAGCGCCAGCGTGGTGGGCGCGCCGAGCACCAGCAGGATCGGGATGAGCATCGACAGCAGCATGTGCCCGGTCATGTGCATGCTGAACATCGCCATCATGTAGCGGCCCAGGCCCGACGAGGTGGTGAACAGCAGCACCGCACAGCCCAGCATCCAGGCGGCGGTCCGGCCCGGCGGCCAGTGGTCGCCGCGGCGCCGCAGCCGGATCACCCCGGCGAGGTAGACCGCGGCGAAAATGATTGCGGCAGAGCCGAAGATCAGATCGAACCGCCAATCCAGCAGAATCCGCGCCAGGGTCGGCGGAGCGGCGAGGTCGTAACCGATCGCGACCTCGGCCGGGGACGGGTTGAGCACCCGAGGGGCCGGCGGCGGGGTGCGGCCCAGGCCGACCGCGACGCCGAACGCCACCCCGAAGACCACCGCCTCGGCAAGGGCCAGCCGGATCAGCGGCCGGCGGGCGCCGGGGTCGGCCTGCAGGGCGGCCACCGCGGTGCGGCGCTGTCGCCAGCCGATGACACCCAGCACGGTCAGTGCCGTCGCCTTGGCGACGACCAGTCGGCCGTACGGCGTGCTGAACAACTCCGCCGGGGCAATCCGCACCAGCGCGTTGACCGCACCCGAGAACGCCATCGCGACGAAACACCACAGCGCCACCGCGGAGAACCGCCGCGCGGCCAGGTCGGAGTGCTCCCCGCCGCGCAGGGCGTGCGCCAGCAGGGCCAGCAGTCCGCCGGCCCACAGGGCACCGGCCACCAGGTGGATCAGCAGGCCGTTGGTGGCCAGATCATGCGAACCGCCGACCGAGGAGTGCCCGGTCAAACCGAGCGGTACCAGGGTGAGCAACGACAGAGCGAACAGGATCGGCGTCCACGACCACCGCAGCACCGGCGCCGAGGCGGCCGTGACGAGCACCGCGAGTCCGGCGGTCCAGCGCCAGGCGTTCGCAACGTCGACCTGCCCGACCACACCCCAGAGTTCGACCGGGTTGAGGTGCTCGGTCAACGGGTGCCCGGAGACGTCCGAGATGGTCAGCGGCACCAGCAGTACGGCGCAGACGGCCCACAGCCCGGAGGCCACGGTCGCCATCCGCAGCGCCCGGTACCCGGCGGCGTCGAGCACCCCGTTCTCCTGCGGCGGTACGAAGAACGCCGCGAACAGGAAGCCGCCGACCGCGATGACGCCGGCGATCTCACCCGCGGCCCGCACGAACGGCAGTCCGGCGGTGGTCGCCGGACCCGGATCGGGCAGCCCGGTCGCGGTCAGCGCGTCGGCCAGCGACAACGCGCCGATTCCGGCGGCGACCAGGCCGGCCAGGACCGCGACAGTCGTCAGCACCGGCCATACCGCGGCACGCCGAACTGTCGATGTCACGGTCCCAGCCTACGGAACCGCCGGGGATCGCCGTCGGTTAGGGCGCGTCTTTGTAGTCGATACCCAGGCTGTCGTCGTCGAAGGTGGTGACCGTCACGACGTAGCCCTTTTTCTGGTTGCCGGTGACGGTGACGCACTCGACGTTGGCACCGGTCTTGGCCACCACACCGTCCACGCATTCGACCGTCTCGGCCGGGGTGCCGTCCGCGTTCAGCTTCTGCAGCAGGATCTCCTGGACCTGCTCCTTGGACCAGACCTTCTTCATCGAGACGTCCATCTCGAGTCCGCTCACATTGTCGACCTCGACCAGGCGCTTGGCGGCGACGCCGTCGGCCGTCGTGTCGCACTGCGCCGTCGCACCGATCTTGCCCTCGAGTCCCGTCGGGCAGACCACCGTGCTTGCACCCGTCATACCCGAAACCGCCTGTGCCAGTTGCTCTTTGGAGAGAGCCGGGGAGATCTCGTAGGACAGTTCACCGTCCTTGACGCCCGTCACGGTGACCACCGCCTCGACGTTGTTGGTCTCACTGAGCGCCACATCACAGCTGGCGGTCTTGCCGACCTCGGCAACCAGCTCGTCCTTGCAGGTCACCGACTTCGGCGGAGTCTTGGAGCCGGCGAACTGCTCGGTCAGTTTCGTCTGGAGGTCCGCGGCGCTGAGCGACGCGGCGGTCTTGGACTCGACCTTGGCCGAACACCCGGAAAGGCCGGCGCCGAGTGCGAATGCGGTGAGCGCGACGGCGCCCGCCGCGAGAGACTTGATCTTCAACGTGAACCCGTTCTACGAAGTTACCGAGAGGTCGATGGACAGCCCCTCGACTTTAGTGGCCGTCACGGTGGTGTCGGTGGCGGTTCCGTCTTTGACGATCTGACACTGGGCGGTGGCGTCGACCTTGCCCGCCAGTCCGGAGGCGCAGGTGACCGATTCGGCCGAGGCCATGCCCTGCACGAAATTCTGAAGCTGCTCTTTTGTCAGCGACGGGGCGTAGGTGAAGTCGACGGTGCCGCCATCGACCTTGGTGGCCGTGACGTCGGCCTGGACGACGTTGGTTTCGCTCAGCACGACTTCACAGCTGGCGGTCTTGCCCACCTCGGCGGCCAGATCGCCGCTGCAGGTGACCGACTGCGGTGGACTACCCGCCTTGGTCAGTCGCTCGGTGAGGTCCTTCTGCAGATCGGCGGCGCTGACCGCCTTACCGGTGTTGGTCTCGATCTTGACCGAACATCCGGACAGGCCGGCGCTCAGCAGTGCGGCTGCGGCTAGTGAAGCTGCGGCCAGTGCGGCCGTGCCCGTGGCAATCCTCGTTGTGGTCATCTGCGGACGTTACCCGCTCTGTCAGTGCCCCAGTTGCGCTTCCCGCACGTAGAACTGTTCGGCTGCGATCTCGTGGACACGGTCCATGTCGCCGATGATGCCGCGCAGTTCGTTGAGGTAATCGCGCCGGCGGTCCCGGAGATCGGGCGACGGCTCGAACAGCTTCTGATCGGCCGCCACCTGTCGGGCGGTGGCGAACAGCAGCGCCGAGACGGACTCGTTGTTGCGCACCAGACCCTGCGCCGCGTACTGGCTTCCGACGCCGAGTGCCTGCTTGGTCAGATCCTTGTCGCTGATGTCGGTGGGCGCGTCACACAACACGTCGGCGACGATCTCGTAGGCCTCGAAGAACGGCCGCAGCATCGCGTTGGCCATCAGCGGCCGCTTGGCCCGCAGCAGCGCGTCGACCGCCTCCGGTCCGGCGTCGAGCTGACTCTCCCAGTCGTGGTTCCACTCCAGTTCCTCGGCGATGTTCTGCCGGAAGGTCGCGGAGTCGGCGAAGTAGAAGTCGAACTTCAGCAAGGTGCGCAGCCGCATCGCCTGCGCCCAGAACGCGTCCATCCGCTCGCCCTGGGGCGCCCGGGCGGCGTGCACCAGGGACAGCTCGACGATCGAGGTCTCCAGGAACGCGTGAATCAGTGAATTGCGGTAGAACGCCGCTTCGAGTTCCTGTTCGGGGGCGATCCGCCAGACCGGTTCGTGGCCGCCGTCGACCCGGGTGACCGGATGCCCGTTGGACATCGCGTCCAGCGCCGCACGCACGCCCTCGGCCGAGTGCAGACGCAATGCGCTGTTGGTCATCGGCGTCTTCTTGCGCTCGAGGTAGTCCAGCGAGTCCTGCAGCGTGTGGTGCAACTGCCGCAGGGTCAGCGCGCGGCCGCGGGTGGTCAGCAGGATCGCCGAGACCAGGCTGCTGGCGTTGATCGGCGTCGCGCGCAGGATCCGCCAGGACACCTCGATGGCCATCTTCTGCATGGCGAGACGTTTGGCGGCCTCGTCCCCGGCGATCGGACCGCCCGGTTCACCCAGGTACTGGCGCATCGACACCGCTTCCGGGAAGCGGACGTAGATCTTGCCGTAGTTGCGTTCGCCCTGCGCCTTGATGAAGTTGAACAGCCACTCCGCGCCCTCGGGGATCTTCTCCCCGCCGCGGGCGTAGGCCGCGTACTCCGCCGTCTCGTGCAACTGATCGAAACTGATCGAGGTCGGCTGCAACAGGATGTCCTCGCTGCGCCCGTCGAGGTAGGCATCGGCCACATACGACAGCAGACCGAGCTTGGGCGGCAACATCTTTCCGGTCCGCGACCGGGTGCCCTCGATCGACCAGCTCAGGTTGAATCGCTTCGACACGATGTAGCCGACGAACTGGCGCAGCACGTACTTGTACAGCGGGTCGTCGAGTTTGCGGCGCAGGAAGATCACTCCGGACCGGCGCATCAGCGGGCCCATGAACCCGAACGACAGGTTGATGCCGGCGAAGGTGTGGGCCGGGGGAAGTTTGTTCTCCTGCAAGGCAACCGGCACGATCACGCCGTCCAGGTAGGACCGGTGCGACCAGAGGAACACGGCGGGATGGTCTTCCAGGGCCCGGCGCATCACCTCGATCTGGGCCGAGTCGTAGTCGATCCGAGGATCGAATCCGCGACTGAAGATGGCCCGGCCCAGGTTGGGAATCAGATCGACGGAGAACCTGCTCCACCCGGTGGCGAGTTCGTTGAGCATGGTCTCGGCCTGCTCGATGCTCGCACCGGGGATCTCGGCCATGCCCTCGATGAAGCGCGGCGACTCGATGAGCTCATCGGTGATCAGGTGCGGGGACTTGTAGGCCGGTCCGAGCAGACGCAATTCGATCCGCTCGACCGCCAGCGCGGCCCGTCGCAGGACGTACTTGGCGAAATCCTGCGGAGTCTCGCCGACGGTGTTCTGCTGCCACTGCTCACGCATCTCGGCCACCGTGGCCGGCTCGCCGGCGACGATCCGGGCGCGCGACGGGTCCTTCTTCAGGATTGCGCGTTGCAGCATCACCGGCGGCCGGTAGGTCTCGCGGCCGGAGATCAGGCCGGCGAGCTTGACCCGGGTGGGCAACCCGCCCGGCACCCAGAACACCCGCACCGGGAAGACGGTGCGATCCCCGCCGGCGGCGAGTTCGTCGACGAGTTCGCTGATCAGTTCCGGCGGGGCGTCACCGTGCGGCAGTCGCACCACCTCGACCTTGGTGTCGGGGTGCGCCCGGCGCTGGGCCTGCAGCCAGTCGTTGAGCAGGCTGAACTCCGCCGACGACGAGACCGACGCGAGGATCAACGCGTCGTCGGTGGTGCTGAAGTCGGTCAGATAGTCGGCGGGTTTCATCGGCGCCCCTTCACTTTCGGCTGCGGAGTCCCGGGTTCGGCCTTCTTGGCGGCACTCTTCTTGGCTGTCTTGGTCGCCGCCGCTTTCTTGGCGGCGCTCTTCTTGGCCGGAGCCTTCTTGGCGGGAGTCTTCTTCGCGGGAGCCTTTTTCGCGGCCGGCTTGTACAGCGTCACGTCGGGAACCTTCCCGACCGGCCAGTCCTTCAGGGTCTCGACGAAGATCTGACGGACCTCGGCGATCCGCTCCGGCAGGTCGTCCAGCGTCCAGTCCTCGAGCGAAATCGGCGGGTAGACCACGACATCGACGGTGCCCGGATGCAGGGTCTGTGAATCGCGGGCGGAGATCACCTCCGCGTTGCGGATGACGACCGGCACGATCGGGATCCCGGCCCCCATGGCCAGCCGGAACGGACCCTTCTTGAACGGGCCGACCGAACGGGTGTCCAGGCGGGTGCCTTCCGGGGCGATCATCACCGAGAGACCCTTGCGGGCCAACTCCTCGGCGTCCTTCAGCGCCTCGACGGCCGCCTTGGGATCTTCCCGGTCGATGAACACGGTGTCGACGAGCCGGCCCAGGGTCCCGACGATCGGATCACTGGCCAGTTCCTTCTTGCCCACGCCCGTCCAGTTGTCCTTCAGCAGCGACGCCACGATGAGCGGGTCGATGTTGTTGCGGTGGTTGAAGATGAACACCGCCGGACGCTTCTTCGTCAGATTCGCCTCGCCGATCACGTTGAGGTGCACACCGTTGATGGCCAGCATGGCCTGCGGGAAGGCGGTGGTGAAGAAGTTGACGCCGCGGCGGCGGCTGCCGGTGAGCAGACCCCACCCGAACGCGCCGTAGGCGGCCGGGATGACCGACCCCACCCCGAGCAGGTTGCGCACCTGACCGAGCAGGCCGCCCCCGCCACGGCTGTTGAACTCCAGGATCGGCCAGCCGCGCTTGTTGGCGATCTCACGCATCTTTTCGCCGGGGTTGGTGGGCCGCGGGTTGCCGACCAAGGACATCAGCGCGACGTCCTCGTCGCCGTCGGCGTAGAAGTAACTGTCCTGCAGGTCGATTCCGTTTGCGTCGGCGAACTTCTGCACGGCGGCGGCCTTGCCCGGTCCCCACAGGATCGGCTTGATCACCTTGCCGGTCAGCACGCCGTCGTCGTCGACGTCGAACTTGTTGGTCAACGTGTTCGGGATGCCGAGGAAACGCGCGACGGGATCGACCTGGATGGTCAGCGCCGAGGAACTGAGGACGACGGTGTGGCCGCGCTCCAGGTGTGCCTCCACCAGTTCGCGCATCTCCGGGTAGATCCGCTTCTCGATCTTCTCCTTGAAGAGCTTCTCGCCGATCTCCTCCAGATCCGACAGCGACCGGCCACGCAACATGGCGGTGGCCTTGCTGATCAGATCCTCGAACTCGATCCCGCCGAGTTGATGGGTGAGTCCTGCGGCGATCATGCTGACCAGCTCGCCGACGCCCATGTCCCCCTTGCGGAATCGCTCACGGGTCAGGATGACGGCGGTGAAGCCGGCGACCAGGGTGCCGTCGAGGTCGAAGAACGCCCCGACCTTCGGCCCGCGCGGGCTCGCCATCACCTCCGCCACCGAGCCGGGCAGTCGCATATCGCTCATCAGTTTGGATACCGCCTCACCTGGTTTCAGGCCTTCCTGTACCGGCCCCGCGACAGGTGTCCACGCTAGTCGGAGAGGCCCCGCAGCGGAGGCGAATGTGGCCAGTGGGACTGGAGGCGGCTAGCTCGCCGAACGGCGGGTGCGCCGGCCGCGGCGGGCGCCCGCGACGTGGCGACCGTAGGCGATGCCCAGGAACGCCGCGACGGCCTCCGTCGTCACCTGGCAGCGCAGGGTGGCGATGGTGTCAAAGCCGTGGTGGGCGTTGGGGAGTTCGGCGTAGGCGACGGTCCCGGCCCCGGAATCCCGCAGTGCGGAGTTGAACGCACGCGCCTGGGTGAGCGGAACGATGTCGTCGTTACGGCCGTGCAGGATGAAGAACGGCGGGGCGTCCCGGTGCACCCGGAACAGCGGCGACGCGTCCTCGAACAATTCACGGTTGTCGGCCATCCGCGCCCGCATGACCAGTTTCTCCAGCAGCGGCAGCGTCAGGTGATGCATCCCGCTGTGATCGGTCAGGTCGTAGACGCCGTAGTACGGGGCCGCGGCCTGGACGCTGGTGTCGGCGTCCTCGAAGCCCGGCTGCAGGCTCTGGTCACCGGCGGTGAGGGCCGCCAGTGAGCTCAGGTGGCCGCCGGCCGAACCACCGGTGATGGCGATGAACTCCGGATCGCCGCCGTACTCGGCGATATTGGCGCGCACCCAGGCGATCGCGCGTTTGACGTCGACGATGTGGGACGGCCACGCCTTCCATGGGCTCCGGCTGTAGTTGATCGACACGCAGATCCAGCCGAGATCGACCATCCTGCTCATCAGCGGGTAGGCCTGACCGCGCTTGCCGTTGACCGACCAGGCGCCGCCGGGGACCTGGATGAGAACCGGGGCGCGATGCCCCTCCGGCAGATCGGGCCGCTTCCACACGTCGAGCAGATGGCTGCGGCCGCCCGGTCCGTAGCTGATGTTGGTGGTGGCGCTCTCCCGCCGGCTCAGCATCGCCGACAGCACGCCCGAGATGTGCGGGCGGCGGGCCGTGTACGGCTCGAGCGGGTGGTGGACCTGGTCGTGGTAGGACTCGCCGAAGGTGTCCGTCAGTGCGGCGTTGAGAACCTTGTCGGCGCGCTGGTTGGCCATCCTGGCGGCCTTCGCCACCAGTGGAGACGGGATGGCAGACAGCGCATGTCCGGTGAGGACGTGCGGCGCGAACTCATTCGACAGCCAGCCCAGCCACCATCCGGCGAAGGCCGGCGTGCCGCGCACGATCATCGAGCCGGTCTGCACGGTACGGACGCATGCGGCGGCTACGTCGTCGATCGCATTGCTCATAGCCGTCGGCTCCCTCGACTCGCGTCAAAGAAATCCGGGCCCACGCCCGGCGCGCGTCACAGTATCCAATCTGTTTGCGAGCGAGTGTGAACCGCCCCGGGATGTCCGGAGACTTTCTGTTGTGAGGGCTCAGCCGATGGCCAATGCCCGGCGTTGAGCGTAGTGGGCGGATTCAAGCTCGGCCGGTGGAATGTCGCCGCAGTGCTGGTAGATCCGCTGGTTGTTGAACCAGTCGACCCAGCGGGCGGTGGCCATCTCGACGTCCTCGACGGTTCTCCATGGCTTGCCGCGGTGGATCAACTCGGTCTTGTACAGCCCGATGATGGTCTCGGCCAGGGCGTTGTCATAGGAGCTCCCGACCGCGCCTACTGAGGGCTGAATTCCGGCGCCGGCGAGGCGCTCGGTGAGGCGGATCGAGGTGTATTGCGAGCCCCTATCGCTATGGTGCACAACATCATTGAACTCCAGGACCCCTTCCCGGGTACGGGTCCAGATGGCCTGTTCGATGGAGTCCAGGACCATCGTGGTGGCCATGGTGGCGGCCACTCGCCAGCCCAGGATCCGTCGGGCGTAGGCGTCGATGACGAAGGCGACGTAGGCGAATCCCGACCAGGTCGACACGTAGGTCAGATCGGCCACCCACAACCGGTTGGGCGCCGGTGGGGCGAACTGGCGGCTGACCAGGTCGGCCGGCCGCACCGCGGCGGCATCGGCGATCGTGGTGCGCCGGGCTCTGCCGCGGACGGCTCCGACCAGGCCGAGCTCGGCCATCAGCCGCTCCACGGTGCAGCGGGCCACCGCGACTCCCTCCCGGTTAAGCGCCAGCCATACCTTGCGGGCCCCGTAGACGCCGTAATTGGCGGCGTAAACCCGCTGGATGTGCTCGCTGAGCTCGCCGTCGCGCACCTGCCGGCGACTCGGTTGGCGGGCGACCTGCTCGTAGTAGGTCGATGGGGCGATCGGCACTCCCAGCTCGGTGAGCTGCGTGCAGATCGACTCGACACCCCAGCGCAGACCATCGGGGCCCTCGCGGCGGCCCTGATGCTCGGCGATGAACCGGGTGATTACCGCTGTGGCCGGTCGAGTTCGGCCGCGAAAAAAGCCGAGGCGGTCTTCAAGATCGCATTCGCCCGGCGCAACTCGGCGTTCTCCCGCCGCAACCGCTTGAGCTCAGCGGAGTCCTCGCTGCTCACCCCGGGACGGGCACCGGCATCAATCTGGGCCCGGCGCACCCATTTCCGCACGGTCTCGGCCGTCCCGATCCCCAGCAGACGGGCGACCTCACCCATCGCCGCCCACTCCGACTCGTGCTGATCGCTGATCTCGGCGACCATCCGTACCGCCCGTTCCCGCAACTCCGGCGGATAGGGCCTTGACGCTCCTGGCATGACTCCAACCTTCCCAAGAAGTGGAGTCTCCGGACATCCCGGGGCGGTTCAAGTGTGATTTCGCGGCCCATAGCGGCTCGCCAGAGCCGTTTCAGCAGGCCAAGCCATGAAAATCGGTCAATGCGACACGTCGTAGACTGACCGGGCGCACTGCCTCCGTAGCTCAGTTGGATAGAGCAAGGGCCTTCTAATCCCTAGGTCGCAGGTTCGATTCCTGCCGGGGGCGCTGTGTGATGTCTCAGGACATCCGAATAGGTCCGAACCTGCTTTGGGTTCGGACCTATTTTCGTGTTGGGCCTTTGGGTGCTCCGGTGGGTTGATAGTCCCTGGTGGGGTCGAGGGTGAAGTCGCGCAGTACTTCTCCGGTGGCGGCGTTGATGATTTTGATGTTGAGGTCTTGGACGAGGATCAGGACGCGGGTTCGGTGGTGGATGCGGCCGACGCCGATGTGGTGCAGGCGCCCGTTGACGCGCAGGGTGATGGATCCGGCTCGGTCGACGCGGTCGGTGCGGACGCGGTCGTGGGTGTCGATGCGGGTTGCTGGGTCGGCTTTGGGCCGGCTGGTGTAGGCGGTGGCTGGGGTGGCTCGGTGGGGTAGGGATCGGTGGGGTCGGCGGTGGTTGTATTCGTCGGCGAAGTCGTCGAGTTGGGTTTGGAGTTCTTCGATTGTGGCGGCCTTGGGTTGGTGTTGGAGCCAGCGTTTGAGGGTTTGGTGGAGGCGTTCGACTTTTCCGCAGGTGGTGGGGTGGTTGGGGGTGGAGTTGATTTGGCGTACTCCGAGGCGGCGTAGTTCGTTTTCGAATGTGTTGCGTCCTCCTTTTCGGCCGGCGAGTCGGGTGGTGAAGACGAGGCCGTTGTCGGTGAGGGTGGAGTGTGGGATGCCATGGGTGGCTGTGGCTTTGGTGAATTCGGCCAGCACGATGGGTGTGGTGATGCGTCTGTGGGCGGTCAGGGAGATGGCGTAGCGGGAGTGGTCGTCGATCCAGCAGAGGATTTCGATGTGGTGGCCTCCTGCTAGGTGCCAGTGGGTGAAGTCGGCTTGCCAGCGTTCGTTGGGTTGTTCGGCGGCGAAGCGGATGTAGGACGATTTGGGCCGCTTTTGTGGGGTGGGCTCGACGAGGCCGGCGGCGGTGAGGTGGCGGCTGATGGAGGCGACGGAGACGTGGGTGCGGTGGTGGTGCTCGAGGTGCCAGGCGATGGTGTGGGGTCCGGCGTCGAGGCCTTTGCCGGTCAGTTCGGTGCGCAGGGCCACGATGAGGTCGATGGTGGCCTGGGGTAGTCGGTTGGGGCTGGTGTGGGGGCGTCGGGAGCGGGGTTCGAAGGCCGCGTCGCCTTCATAGGTGTAGCGCTTGATGAGCCGGGAGATCCAGCTTTGGGAGACGCCGTAGTCGCGGGCGACCTGCGATTGAGATCGGCCCTCGATGAGGACGGCGGTGATGACCAGGCGAGCCTTCGACACCAGCGCAAATGTGGCTGATCGGCTATGCCGATGTCGTGAGACACCCTATTCCGATGTCCTGGAACACCACACTGCCGGGGGCGCTGGTCAGAGGGTGTTTCGAGAAGTTTTTCCGCGTCCTTGAGCACTGTGATCAACTGCCGCAATTCCGCGGCGTTCAGCTCGCTCATCCCGTCTTCGGCCCCGTAGACCGACACGTTGCGGAAAATGCGCCCGTCCGAGGACTGCCGACCACAGATGATCACCTGGACCGATCCCACGCTCCAACTCTCGCCGTCGAAGTCGCGAAACCACTCCCCGGCGCCGTCCTGCTCCCAGCCGCCGACGAAGGTCGCCCCCGGTGGTTCCACGACGTGACCGATCAGCACCCGTTCAGCCAGGTTCGACTGCGCATATTCCCGGGCGATCGGCAGCAACAAGGCCTCGTTGCGCCCGTGCCGGCGCTCCAGCTTCTCCAGGTACTGGACCTGCTTGCCGGTCAGTTCCGCGGCGACGTCACGCCACCGGCAGGCCTGATCGTCGCTGTCCATCTCTCCCCCTGGCGATCGTCGGTATAGAGCGCAACAGGCGGCCCATCAAATGGACCGCCTGCGCAGGTGGCCGGGCGACTCCCCGGCTGGCTTCAATTAACTCGCGAGAAACAGGTAGTACAGGCCGTCGTCGCCCTGCTGGCAGTTCCAGTGGGCGTACGCGTAGTCGTTCTCGGTGATCTGCACATGCGGGCCGTCGGCCTGACATGCCGCGAGGGTGGAGTAATTGCCCTCGACCTGGATGGTGTCGGCGCTCGCCAAGCCGGCGCCGAACGACAGCAGGCCACCGACAGCGATAACACCGGCGACGATGGTCTTCATCAAGCGCACCTCCTGACAGTTGCCCATGCGTGAATCGTTCCGGAGATTGCCGGGGCTCCCCATAGACCCTTGGAACTAACCGAGGACTAGATCCACGATCTAGATCCGACGCACTGCCTGATTGCTGTATTAGTTGACGGGAATCACGCACGGGGGGTCGTTCATGCACTCGGAATCGCAATGGCGCTACCGCGCCTATCGCCGCGGTCTGAAGTTGGTGAAGTACAAGCAGGACTCGCCTGCTTACTCGAAATACGGCCCATACGCCCTGTTCGATCAGTCGACCAACCGCATGGCCGCGATGAATCTCGATGCCGCGGCCGTCGAACAAGCACTGTTCGCCGGCACCGCAGAAGTACCGGTCTCCTAGCGTCCAGTTAGCCTCACTCTCGTGAGCGATTTGGTTCTCTACGACGTCCGCGATCGCATCGCGCTGATCACCGTCAACGATCCCGACCGCCGCAACGCGGTCAACGACGCGATGTCCGCGCAACTGCGCGACGCCGTCGGAGCCGCCGAGGCCGATACCGGCGTGCACGCCGTCGTCGTGACCGGCGCGGGCAAGGCATTCTGCGCGGGGGCGGACCTCTCCGCGCTGGGCGTGGCCGCCCGCGAAGGCCTGGAACGGATCTACGCCGGGTTCATGGCGGTCGGCCGCTGCTCGCTGCCGACCATCGCCGCCGTGAACGGCGCCGCGGTGGGGGCGGGCCTGAACCTGGCATTGGCGGCGGACGTCCGGATCGCTGGACCGCACGCGATGTTCGACCCCCGGTTCCAGAAGCTTGGCATCCATCCCGGTGGCGGCGCGACCTGGATGCTGCAGCGGGCGGTCGGGCCACAGGTCGCCCGCGCCGCACTGTTGTTCGGGATGAGCTTCGACGCCGAGTCGGCCGTACGCCACGGATTGGCGCTCAGCGTCGCCGACGACCCGGTGGCAGCCGCACTGGAACTCGCCGCGGGTCCGGCGTCGGCCCCACGCGAGGTGGTGCTGGCCACCAAGGCCTCCATGCGGGCGACCGCGATCCCGGGCTTCAATGACGTCGCCCACCATGAGGCGGCCAAGGACATCGAGATCGGACCTCAGGCCGCCTCGGTGGAATCGCCTGAATTCAAAGCCCGACTGGCCTCCGCCAAGCGGCGCTGATCCGTCCCCGGTAGCGGCGGCGCTGTCGAGCGATACCGGGCACCGGTCGGGGTGCTGAATTCCGCCGTGTGCCTGCCGCCTTCGGCGCTGCCGGTGATCACCGACCAGCCGGCCGCCTCCTTGGCGTAGTTGCAGGCCTCACACAGGCCCAGCCCGTTGCCCGCCGATGTTCGACCGCCCCGACGCTTCGGGGTCGCGTGGTCGTGATGGCGGATCGGCGCATCGCAGTAGGGCGTTCGGCACCGCTGATCGCGGATGTCGATGAAGTCGGCCAGGCCCTTCGGGAAGATCCGGGACCGCGAGTCCATCGCGACCAGGGTTCCGGTGGCCGGGGTGGCATACAACCGCCGCAGGGTCGCCCGCGAGCGCTGGTCCGCCACCGCCGCGGCGATGAGATCCTGAGCGACCGCGGACGGCACCGGGCCGTAGCCGGCGATGACGGCGGACTGACCCTGGACGCCGAACAGAGCCTGATCCGAGATGACCACGTTGACCGCAACAGGTACCGCTTGACCGGCCGGCAATCCGGTCACCCGCTCGACGAGAGTGTCGGCCATGACCTGGCCGCGGGAGCGGCCATCGCAGCTGACATCGGCCTGCTTCTTGAGCGCGGCATAGACCGAAACGCCTTGCGCCACCGGCAACAACGCCGTCACGTAGGTCATGGTGTCCGGGGCCGGCCGGATGGTGACGGTGCGATCCTCGGTGGCCCTTGCGGCGCGATCGACGACGGCATGCGGATCCAGCCGATAGGAGATCGCCTTGGCCGCGGCCGCCAGTGCGGTATCACCCAACCCGTCGAGTCCGGACACGTCGGCGCACAGTTCCTCGTCGAGGCGGCGCCGGTCATCGAGGTCCAGACACGCCGACTCCCGAACCAGGATGGTGGCCCGCCATTCGGAGAGGGCGCCGCACTCCAGTGCGGCGAGGGTGTGCGGCATCTCGTTGACCAGCGCCTTGGCGAAGCCGAGGTGCCGACTGCCCCGGGCCGGCGAGTCGCGCCGGGCCAAAGCCACTTCGACGGCCACTCCCCGACCTCGCCGCGCGGCCGGAATCCCGGCGTCGGCTTCGGCTGAACGCCTCGCCACATCCAGCGCCACGGACAGCCGGGCCTGTGCGGCGGCTGCGGCCGCCTTCAGCCGTTCAAGCTGGGCGATCCCGGCCACCAGATCCGATTCATCGAACATATATTCGATATTAAAGAGGGGGTCTGACAACTTAGAGTTCGGTATGGCGCTCAGCATCGGCAGGACCGGTGTACTGGCGTTCGCCCTGGGTACGGGTATGGGATTGGCGATCGGATTGGCGGCCGCTGCATCAGCCGACACCGGTACCCCGACGGCAGGTGCGGAGAAGCCGCACCGCGTCACCGCCGCGGCACCGCGTTCCAAGACGGCGAAAGCAACCACCCGGAGCACGCTGTTCGCCGGCCGGCCGCAACTGCAGTACAACGCCGCACAGAACGTCCAGGGCGCCGGCGGCGTCGTCACCGGGACGCTGAATCCCTACCAGGCCAACGGCTACACCCTGACCACCACCGTCACCGGGGCACCGCGCAACGGCACGGCGACGGTCAATCCGGACGGCACCTTCGCCTACACCCCGACGCCGGGATTCGCGGCCACCGGCGGGACCGACACCTTCACCGTCGCCGGCGACGACGAGCCCGGGAATCCGGGCCACTGGCACGGGCTGGCCGGGTTCGTCGCCCCCGGCCGCGGACACACCACGACCGCAACCGTCACCGTCCTGGAGAATCCCGGACCGGCACTGCCGGACAGCGTGCTGGCCACCACCGATCAACTCAACGCCGAACAGCTCGCCGCCGATCTGGCCGGCTCCCCCATCGTCGCGCTGGCCAAGACGGTGCTCAAGGCGGGCTGGATGTTGGCCGCGTACAACAACTTCGCGTTGGTCGGCGGTCCGGATCAGACCAACCTGGAGCGCCTGGACCAGGCTCTCACCGAGTACGCCACCCAGGCGGCGCTGGAGGTTCAGTTACTCAACTCAGCGGATCCCAAAGTCATCCAACAGGTGGCACCGCCGCATGACTGGTACCTGCAGAGCTTCCCGGGCTCGCGGATCTGGTACGACAACCCGGACACCATCTACCGGTTCATCGGGGTCAACAGCGCGTCGTCGTACGTACTCACCGGACGCTTCGACGGGTCACTGCCCGCCGACACCAACTTCTCGGTGCTGACCGGGCTGGGCGGCACCACCGCGGCCAACCTCAACGGCCGCGATCTGGCGCTCAACCCCGACGGCTCCTTCACCATCACCGCGAGTCCGACGGCGGCCGCACCGGGTGAGACCAATCACCTGCAACTGCCACCCGGCACGACGCTGATCACCACCCGGAACACGTTGTCGGACTGGAACTCCCAGGAACCGATGAGCCTTCAGGTGCTCAAGGTCAGCGGTCCGGCGCCGAGCCTGTTCAGCCAGATCGGCGGGTTCGCCTTTCCGGGCATCGGCCCACTGGTGACCGGCAGCCCGCTGCTGACCGCACTGCTGTCGGCGATCCCCCCGTTGCCCGCTCCCCGGCTGCTGCAGTCGATCGAGACCGCGGCGATCATGCTGCTGCTGGGCATCAGTGGCGAGAACCAGTACATGGGAGTGGCAACCAGAGACCCGAAGACCGGGCAGTTGCGCGCCCCCAATGTGCTGTCCGACCCGGATCGCAACGCGCAGTTCCTGTCCACTCAACTGCAGAGCGCCGGCTACTTCCAGTTAGCCGACAACCAGGCGCTGGTGGTCACGGTGAACCCCGGCAACGCACGCTACGTCAACGTGCCGGTCACCGACGACTGGACCATCACGGACAACTACTGGGACCAGCAGAGCAGTCTGAACCTCAGCCAGTCGGTCGCCAACCCTGACGGGACCTACACGTTCGTCATCGCCAAGTCCGATCCCGCTGTGGCCAACTGGATCTCGACCGGCGGGCTCAACCAGGGCACCATCTCGATCCGGTTCCAGGACTTCGACCAGAGCTCGCAACTGGCGCCGACCGTGCGCTCGGAAGTGGTGGCGCTCAGCGACCTACCCGCGGCACTTCCGCCGACCACCGTGTACGTCACCCCGGCGGAACGCGCAGTCCAGATAGCCCAGCGGCAACTGGGATACACCCGGCGCTGGGCGCCCTACCCGCAGGCTTAGAGCCCGATCTCGCGGGCTTAAAGTCCGATCTCGCGGGCGATGAGCATTAGCTGGACTTCGGTTGTGCCCTCACCGATTTCGAGGATCTTGCTGTCGCGGTAGTGCCGGGCCACCGGGTATTCGTTCATGAAGCCGTACCCGCCGTGGACCTGGGTCGCGTCCCGGGCGTTGTCCATCGCGGCCTCGCTGGAGACGAGTTTGGCGATCGCGGCCTGCTTCTTGAACGGCTTGCCGGCCAGCATCAGCGCAGCGGCGTCGTAGTAGGCGGTGCGGGCGGCATGCGCACGCGCTTCCATCCGGGCGATCTTGAACTCGATGGCCTGATACCGGGCGATCGGATTGCCGAAGGCGGAGCGTTCGCGCGCGTACTTGACGCACTCGTCGACACACCCCTGCGCAGCACCGGTGGCCAGGGCGGCGATCGCGATGCGGCCCTCATCGAGGATCTGCAGGAAGTTGGCGTACCCGCGACCGCGCTCGCCGAGCAGGTTCTCCTCGGGCACCCGGACGTCGTCGAAGGTCAACGGATGGGTGTCCGAGGCGTTCCAGCCGACCTTGTCGTAGGCCGGTTCGGCGGTGAAACCCGTTGTGGGAACCGGAACCAGGATCGACGAGATCTCCCGACGCTCCCCGGCCGAACCGGTGACCGCCGCGACGGTGACCAACCGGGTGATGTCGGTGCCGGAGTTGGTGATGAACTGCTTGGAGCCGTTGATCACCCAGTGTCCGTCGTCGAGACGGGCCGTGGTCTTGGTGGCGCCGGCGTCGGTGCCGCCGCCGGCCTCGGTCAGACCGAACGCGCCCAGGGCCGTGCCGCTGGTCAGCGACGGCAGCCAGTGCCGCTTCTGCTCCTCGGTGCCGAACCGGTAGACCGGCATCGCCCCCAGGGACACCGCGGCCTCCAGGGTGACGGCCACGCTCTGGTCGACCTTGCCGAGTTCCTCCAGGGCCAGGCATAGCGCGAAGTAGTCGCCGCCCATGCCGCCGTACTCCTCGGGGAACGGCAGACCGAACAACCCCATCTCAGCCATCCCGGCGACGACCTCGTACGGGAACGAATGTGCGGCGTCATGTTTGGCCGAGACCGGCGCCACCACCTGACGGGCGAAGTCACGCACCGTACCGGCCAGTTCCCGATACTCCTCGGGAAGTGTTCCGGTGGAAAGAAATTCACTCATTGCTTCACCTCTCCTGTGTGTGCTGCGATACGCGCCAACGGCTGTCCCACCTTGACCTGATCGCCGACGGCGACGAGCAGTTGCACCACCCCGGCCACCGGGGAGCGCAGCGAGTGCTCCATCTTCATGGCCTCGACCGCGACGACGACGGCGCCGGCCTCGACCGCATCACCCTCGGCAACACCGACGGCGACGACGGTGCCCGGCATCGGACTGGTCAACTCGGCATCGCCACTGTGCTCGTCATCAGCCCGCACCGGCGCCTCGGTGACCTCGTCCACCATCACGGTGCGGCCGTCACCGGCCAGCCAAATCTGACCGCCGGCATCCGCGACCGTGTATTCCAGTCCGACCCCGCCGACGGTGACCAGCAGTGCATCACCGGTCAACCACGCTGTGAGGGAACGGCTTTCGCCGTCCTCCACCCGAACCGAAGCCCCGTCAGGACTCCCGGTGATGTGGATGTGCTCGGTGCGGTCCGCGCTACGCAACCGCAGCGTCGTCGGCGCCGGATCGCCGAGCCGCCAGCCGGACGGGACCTGCCAGAGATCGTCCGGCGCAGCAGGCCAGCACCGCAGCCAGCGGTACGCCGCGGCGGCGACGAGCACGTCATCGTCGGCCTCGGCCGGGACGAACGTCAACCCTTCGAGAAGGGCGGTGTCGAGCCGGCCCGCCACCACGTCGGCGTCGGCCAGCACGAAGCGCAGGAACTCGGCGTTGGTGCCGACGCCCAGCACCGCGGTCCCGGCCAGCGCGCGGTCCAATCGGCGCAGCGCCTCTGCCCGGTCCCCGGCGTGGGCGATCACCTTGGCCAGCATCGGGTCGTAGTCGCTGCCCACCGTCATGCCGGCCGACAGACCCGAGTCGATCCGCACACCGGGACCGGACGGCTCGGTCAGGGCCAGCACCGGTCCGCCGGTCGGCAGGAAGCCGGCCGCCGGATCCTCGGCGTAGAGCCGCGCCTCGATGGCGTGCCCGTGCAGAACGATCTCGTCCTGGGTGTTGCGCAATTGCTCGCCGGCCGCGATGCGGATCTGCCATTCGACGAGGTCCCATCCCGTCACCATCTCGGTGACCGGATGTTCCACCTGCAGACGGGTGTTCATCTCCATGAAGAAGAACTCGTCGGGGTGATCGGCCGAGACGATGAACTCGACCGTTCCGGCGCCGACGTAGTCGACGCTGCGCGCGGTGTCGCAGGCCGCGGCGCCGATGCGGGCCCGGGTCGCCGGATCCAGTAGCGGGGACGGGGCCTCTTCGATCACCTTCTGGTGACGGCGTTGCAGACTGCACTCCCGCTCGCCGAAGTGCAGCACGTGTCCGTACACATCAGCGAGCACCTGAACCTCGATATGCCGGGGCCGCAACACGAACCGCTCCAGGAACAGGGTGTCGTCGCCGAAGGCCGACGCGGCTTCACGGCGGGCCGCGGTCAGCGCGGCGGGAAGGTCGGCCGGATCATCGACCCGACGCATACCCTTGCCGCCGCCACCCGCCGAGGGCTTGACCAGGACCGGGTAGCCGATCTGCGTCGCGGCGGCGATCAGGTCCGCATCGGAGAGTCCCGGTTCGGCGATGCCGGGAACCACCGGGACCCCGAAGGCCGAGACGGCGTTCTTGGCGGCGATCTTGTCGCCCATGGTGCGGATGGCCGGCGTCGGCGGACCGATGAACACCAGGCCTGCCGCTGTCAGTGCCGCGGCGAAATCGGCGTTCTCCGAGAGGAATCCGTATCCCGGGTGCACAGCCTGGGCGCCGGTGCGGACCGCCGCGTCCACGACCGCGGCGACATCGAGGTAGCTCTGCCGGGCCGGCGCGGGACCGATCCGGACCGCAATGTCGGCTTCGGCGACGTGGCGGGAATCGGCGTCGGCGTCGCTGTAGACGGCCACCGACTCGATACCCATGGCTTTGAGCGTGCGGATCACCCGCACGGCGATCTCGCCCCGGTTGGCGACAAGGACCCTGGAGAACATCGTCACATCCTGAAAACGCCGTAGGAGACCGGTTCGACGGGTGCATTGCCCGCGACCGAAAGTGCCAGCCCGAGAACGGTTCTGGTGTCGGCCGGGTCAATCACGCCGTCGTCCCACAACCGCGCGGTGGAGTAGTACGGATTGCCCTGCTGCTCGTACTGCTCCCGAATCGGGGCCTTGAAGGCCTCTTCCTCCTCGGGCGTCATCTCGCCCCGCACGGTGGCCAGCACCGAGGCGGCCTGCTCGCCGCCCATCACCGAGATGCGCGCGTTGGGCCACATCCACAGGAACCGCGGCGAATAGGCCCGTCCGCACATCGAGTAGTTGCCCGCGCCATGCGACCCACCGATCACCACGGTGAACTTGGGAACCCGTGCGCAGGCGACCGCGGTCACCATCTTCGCGCCGTGTTTGGCGATGCCGTCGGCCTCGTAATCGCGACCGACCATGAAGCCGGTGATGTTCTGCAGGAACACCAGCGGGGTCATGCGTTTGTCGCAGAGTTCGATGAAATGCGCTGCCTTGAGGGCGGATTCGCTGAACAGCACGCCGTTGTTGGCGATGATGCCGACCGGGTGGCCGTGGATGCGGGCGAAGCCGGTGACCAGGGTGGTGCCGTACTCGGCCTTGAACTCGTTGAACTCGCCGCCGTCGACGATGCGGGTGATCACCTCGTGCACGTCGTAGGGCACCCGGGCGTCCACCGGCACCACGTCGTAGAGCTCGCGCTGATCGGCGATCGGGTCCACCGACGGGCGCACCTCCCAGGGCGGCGCGGTCCGGGGTCCGAGGGTGGACACGATGCGCCGCACGATCGACAGTGCGTCGCGGTCGTCGCGCGCGAGATGGTCGGTGACGCCGGAGATCTTGGAATGCAGATCACCGCCACCGAGGTCCTCGGCGGTCACCACTTCACCGGTGGCGGCCTTCACCAGCGGCGGCCCGCCGAGGAAGATGGTGCCCTGGTTGCGGACGATCACCGCCTCGTCGCTCATCGCCGGGACGTAGGCGCCGCCGGCCGTGCAGGAGCCCAGCACCGCGGCGATCTGCGGCACCCCCGCCGCACTCATGGTGGCCTGGTTGAAGAAGATCCGGCCGAAGTGGTCGCGGTCCGGGAACACCTCGTCCTGCCGGGGCAGGAACGCCCCGCCGGAGTCCACCAGATAGATGCAGGGCAGCCGGTTCTGTGCGGCGATCTCCTGGGCGCGCAAATGTTTCTTGACCGTCACCGGGTAGTAGGTGCCGCCTTTGACGGTGGCGTCGTTGGCGACCACCATGCACTCCCGGCCGGACACCCGGCCGATCCCGGTGATGATGCCGGCGGCCGGGCATTCGTCGTCGTACATGCCGTCGGCGGCCAGCGGCGCCACCTCGAGGAACGGACTGCCGGGATCGAGCACACCGTCGACCCGATCCCGCGGCAGCAGTTTCCCGCGGGCGACGTGACGTTCCCGCGCACGCTCCGGCCCCCCGAGTGCGGCGGAGGTCAGTTTGTCCCGCAACTCCCCGACGAGTCGCAGATGCGCGTCGCGGTTGGCGACCGGTGATGCCATGCGGGGCGTCCTTTGAGTTAATGACGACTAACTGGTGCTATGTTAATGGAGATTAACTCATGAGCACAATTACACCGCGCAGCAGGCAGAAATCCGACCGGCGCTCGCAATTACTGGCCGCGGCCGAGCAGTTGATGGCCGACCGCGGCTACCTGGCCGTGCGCCTCGAGGACATCGGCGCCGCCGCCGGCGTCAGCGGTCCCGCCATCTACCGGCATTTCGCGGGCAAGGAGGCCCTGCTGGTCGAACTGCTGGTGGGGATCAGCACCCGGCTACTGGCCGGAGCGCAGGCGGTGCTCGACGACGCCCCGGACGCCGCCGCCGCCCTGGACGGCCTGATCGAGTTCCACCTCGACTTCGCCCTGAGCGAGTCCGACCTGATCCGGATCCAGGACCGAGACCTGCCCAACCTGCCCCCGGCGGCGCAACGGCAGGTCCGCCGGGCCCAGCGTCGCTACGTCGAGACCTGGGTGGGAGTGCTGCGCACCCTGGACCCGTCACTGGCCGAAGCCGACGCCCGGGTGATGGCGCACGCCGCCTTCGGACTGCTCAACTCGACACCGCACACCAAAACGGCCGAACAGGGCCGCTCCCGCGAGGTGCTGCGGGCGATGACGGCAGCCGCCCTGGGCCGGGGCTAGTGCCCGTTTCAGCCCGATGCCAGCCTGCGCAGGTAGCCTGCTTGTCGTGAGGTGGGCATGAGCGATCCCAACAGGCCGGGCTGGTCGGATCCGACGCAAGCCGGTTACTACCCTCCCAACACCGACCCCGCCTATGCGGGTCAGTACTGGGGTCCACAGGGGTCGCCGCAGTACGGTTCGCCCACCGGACCTCCCCTGACCGGGCCGATGACCGGCCCGATGACGGGGGCAACCCAGCAATTGCCGCCCTACTGGCAGACCGCCGGGTACCAGTCGAATCAGCCGCCGCCCCCGCCGCAGCCGCCGAAGTCGCCGCGCTGGCTGTGGATCGCCGCGGGCGCCGCCGTTCTACTGGTGGCCGCACTGGTGATCGCTCTGGTGATCGTGAGCAACACCTCCCGAGAGTCCACCGTGGTGGCGCCGCCCACGACCACTGCGCCGCCGGTGCCGCGCCCCTCGCTGACGGTCCCCCGGGTTCCGACGCCCAGCCCCACGCGGCCGATTCCGCCGACCGCGACGCTCCCGACGACCGCGGCGCCGAGCACCCCGGCGCTGCCGGGCGAGACCAGCGTGGCGCCGACCGGAACCGAGACCGTCATCTACAGCGTCACCGGCGAGGGACGCGCCATCAACATCACCTACGTCGACACCGGCGGGGTGATGCAGACCGAGTTCAACGTGGCGCTGCCGTGGAGCAAGGAGGTCAGCCTCGGTGCGCCTGCGAAGAACTCCGCGAGCGTGGCCGTGGTCAACGTCGGCCGCGACGTCACCTGCAGCGTTTCGGTCAACGGCGCCCAGGTCCGTCAGCGCACCGGCCGCGGCCTGACGATCTGCACCGGGGTCGCCTAGCGCGCGTGCGCCGGGACGCGCACGGTATTCATGCGTGCGCCGGGACGCGCACGGCGAGCATGCCCAGCAGTCCGACCAGCAGCACCGTGAGGATGCCGGCCAGCCCGGCCCGGTCGGTGTGGAAGCGGTCGGCGAAGACGAAGAACAGCCACGGCGCCAGGAACGCCACCGCCCGTCCGGTCATCGTGTACAGGCCGAAGATCACCGCCTCCTTGCCCTCTCCGGTCATCCGCAGCAGCAGGGTGCGGGCCGCCGATTGGATGGGCCCGATGAACAGACACAGCAGCAGCCCGCAGACCCAGAACGCACGCGGACCGGACAGCGCCAGTAACGCCACACCGGCCACCAGCATCGTCGCCAGCGAGGCGACGATCACCGGCTTGGCGCCGATCCGATCGTCGAGGCGGCCGCCGGCCACCGCTCCGATCGCGGCGACCGAGGAGGCGATCACCCCGAAGATCAGCACGTCGGCCTGCGAGATGCCGTAGACGCTGACCCCGAGCACCGCCCCGAACGCGAAGACACCGGCCAGCCCGTCCCGGAACACCGCACTGACCACCAGGTAGTAGACGAGATTGCGGTCGCGCCGCCATTCCTCCCGCAGGTCCGACCACAGCTGCCGGTAGGCCCGCAGCGGACCCGGAATCGGCTCGACAGGTTCGTCGCCGGCGACACGGGCGGTCAGCAGCAGAGGCAGTGCGAAGACCACCAGCCAGAGTGCGGCCATGATCATGGCGGCCCGAACGTTCAGTCCGTCGTCCGCCGGTATGCCGAGCAGTCCGCGACGCGGTCCATCGCCTTGGATGAAGCCGAAGTAGACCACCAACAGCAGCAGAACGCTGCCGGAAAAGCCTGCCGCCCAACCTAATCCGGACACCCGGCCGGCGGTGCGCGGCGTGCACAGCTGCCGCAGCATGGCGTTGTACGGAACGCTGGCGAGGTCACCGCACGCCGCGGTCAGGGCAAGCAGAGCCAAGCCCGGAAACAGGTAGCGCGGGTCCGCACGGATCAGGCTCATCGCAGCGGTGAAGAACACCGCCAGCGCGGTCAGCACGACCAGCGCGACCCGCCGCCGGCGCGGCGCGGCGACCAGCACCCCGACCAGCGGCGCCAGCAGTGCCACGGCGATCCCCGACACCGTCAGCGCGCGGCCTAGCCAACTGGCCGGTGACGTGTCCCCGCCCAGTCCGTGCCCCACCGAATTGGTCAGGTACACCGAGAACACGAACGTCGCGACGATCGCGTTCATACCGGTCGAGCCGCAGTCCCACAAAGCCCATGCGGCGATCGCTCGCCGGGGTGCCCAGGCCGACACCCGGCGCCTGTCCATGCGGGTCACCCTATCGAGGCCGCCTACGATTGCCTCATGCCTGTCCCCTCACCGTCACCGCACAGCCGTGCCGTCGTCACCGGTGCCTCCCAGGGCATCGGCGAGGCGCTGGCAGGAGAATTGGCAGCCCGCGGTCACAGCCTGATCATCACCGCGCGCCGCGCCGAGGTGCTGGCAGACCTCGCGGCCCGGCTGACGCAGCGCCACGGCGTGACGGTCGAGGTGCGCGCCGTCGACCTCACCGATCCGGGCCAGCGCGGTGAACTGACCGGCGAACTCGCCGAGCGCGACATCTCGATCCTGTGCGCCAACGCCGGCACCGCAACGTTCGGCGCGGTGGCCGATCTCGATCCGGCCGAGGAGATGAAGCAGGTTCAACTCAACGTTCTGGGCGTGCACGATCTGGTGCTCGCGGTGCTACCCGGCATGCTGGAGCGGCGGGCCGGCGGCATCCTGATCTCCGGGTCGGCCGCGGGTAACTCGCCGATCCCGAACAACGCCACCTACGCGGCGAGCAAGGCGTTCGCCAACACCTTCAGCGAATCGCTGCGCGGCGAGGTCAAGGCCTCCGGGATCCACGTCACACTGCTGGCCCCCGGGCCGGTGCGCACCGAGCTGCCCGACCCGGCAGATCAGTCGCTGGTCGAGCGGCTGATCCCGGACTTCCTGTGGATCGACACCGAGTACACGGCGCGCATTTCCCTGGATGGCCTGGAGCGCAACAAGATGCGGGTGGTACCGGGAGTCACGTCCAAGGCGATGTCGGTGGCCAGCGGGTACGCGCCGCGGGCCATCGTGACGCCGATCGTCGGCGCGGTGTACAAGAAACTCGGCGGCGGCTAAACCTTCTCGGCGTAGAGGTTGCGGGCGGTCGGCGAGGTCGGCACGCTCTGCGGGTCGGGGTAGGTGCCCAGCGCGCGGTCGGCGATGCCCGGGCTGGTGACGGCGAACCAGTAGTGCTCGTTCTTGTAATGGTGCAGCCGGTGATTGCGCCAGATCGCCCGGTAGACAACGTGTTTGGGCTTGTAGTCGGTGTGCACCAGATAGTGCGTCCACTCGTAGACGACTCCGATCGCGAAGACCGTCACCAGGAAGGTGAGACCCAACGCGGTCCTCGGGATGACGAGCAATCCGATGATCAGCGTCGAGACCACCGCGCCGATCAGTGACTGCATCGGGATGAAGATGAGCCGCACCACCCGCGGGTCGACATGGTGCTCACGGTGTTTACGGGCAAGCATCGGGTCGACGACGACCCCGGCGATCCGCCGCGGACGCCAGTGCAGCACGACGACGTGCATCGTCCACTCCAGGAACGGGAACACCGCCAGCACGAGCAACGGCAGCAGCGCGTCACTGGGACGCCAATCGCCGGCGATGACGCGTGCGATAACCGAGGCGATCAGTGCGACGCCGAGCACCCACGGCGACGGATGTCGGAAGAACTCGCGAGCCGCCGTTGTCAGCGTCACGCCCCGGCGCGACATCTAGCGCCGCCGGCGTCCGGTTCCGAAGATGCTGCGGGTGAGCTCCCGGCCGATCACCGTTCCGGCTGACCGCATCGCGTTCTTGAAGGCCGGGTTGTCCATCATCTTCTCGAGCATGCCGGGTTCGGCCTTCTCGACCGGCGCCGGCATCGGCGGCAGGTCGATGCCGGTCGGAATCGGCGGCAGGTCAAGGGATTCCGCTTCGGCCGACGGCTCGGGGGCCAGCTTGGCCAGCAGCATCTCGTAGGCCGATTCCCGGTCGACCGTCGCTCCGTACTTGAGGAACAACGGACTGGCCTGCGCGGCGGCCTTGATGTAATCCGGGCCGATGGTGTCCATCAGTGACCGCGGCGAGCGCAACCGGGTCCACGCCACCGGCGTCGGCGCACCCCGCTCAGAGAGCACCGTCACGATCGCCTCGCCGATGCCCAGCGAGGTGAGATCGGTGGCCAGGTCGTAGATGTCGGTCTTGGGGTAGGTCCGCACGGTCTTGGACAGCGCCTGCTGGTCGTCCGGGGTGAAGGCACGCAGCGCATGCTGGATGCGGGCGCCCAACTGGGACAGCACCGGGTTGGGGATGTCGGTGGGCAACTGGGTGCAGAAGAACACGCCGACGCCCTTGGACCGGATCAGCTTGACGGTCTGCTCGACCTGATCGAGGAACGCCTTGGAGGCGTCCTTGAACAGCAGGTGCGCCTCGTCGAGGAAGAACACCAGCTTCGGCTTGTCGAGGTCACCGACTTCGGGCAGGTAGGTGAACAGGTCGGCCAGCACCCACATCAGGAAGGTGGAGAACATCACCGGCCGGGTGGCCTGGTCGCCGAGTTCGAACAGCGTGATGATGCCGCGGCCCTGCGCGTCGACGCGCAGCAGGTCGGCGGGATCCATCTCGGGCTCGCCGAAGAAGGTGTCGCCGCCCTCGGCCTCGAGATTGATCAGGGCGCGCAGGATCACCCCGGCGGTCTGGCTGGAGACCGCGCCGAGGTTCTTCAGCTGCGCCTTGCCCTCGTCGGTGTTGGTCAGGAAGGTGATCAGCTGCCGCAGGTCCTTGAGGTCCAGCAGCGGCAGGCCCTGCTGATCGGCGTAGTGGAAGATCAGGCCGAGGCTGGACTCCTGGGTCTGGCTGAGCCCGAGCACCTTCGACAGCAGGATCGGGCCGAACGCGGAGATCGTCGCGCGCACCGGAATCCCGATGCCGCCGGTGCCCAGCGACACGAACTCGACCGGGAACGGTGCGCCGACCCATTGATCGCCGGTGTCCTTGGCGCGCTCGGCGATCCGCTCGCTGATCTCGCCCGGCCGGGACAACCCGGACAGGTCGCCCTTGAAGTCGGCCATCACCACCGGAACGCCGGCCGCCGACAGCTGCTCGGCGATCACCTGCAGGGTCTTGGTCTTGCCGGTGCCGGTTGCGCCTGCGACCAGACCGTGCCGGTTCATCATCGCCAGCGGGATGCGGATCTGCGCCGTCGGATCGACCTGCCCGCCCACCAGGACCGAACCGAGCTCCAGCGCCGCGCCGGTGGTGGTGTAACCGGCGGCGATCTGCTGAGCCGGAGTCGGAGTCGAATCCGTCATGGCTTGTCCCCTCACGTTGCTTTTCGGGCCGCTACGACAGTACTTGGTCGGCTGGGCCTACTGTGGATCGCTGTGCGGGACGAATTGGTATGGATCGACTGTGAGATGACCGGCCTGGACCTGGGGTCCGACCGGCTCATCGAGATCGCCGCTTTGGTGACAGACGCCGACCTCAACGTCCTCGGCGACGGCATCGACGTCGTCATCCACACCGATGACGCCGCGCTGGACGGAATGGTCGAGGTGGTGGCCAAGATGCACAGCCGCTCGGGCCTCACCGAGGAGGTCCGGGCTTCGACCATCGACCTGGCCACCGCCGAGGAGATGGTGCTGGACTACATCCGCTCGCACGTCGGAGCCGCCAAGACCGCCCCGCTGGCCGGCAATTCGATCGCCACCGACCGCGGCTTCATCGCCCGCGACATGCCGAGGCTGGACGACTTCCTGCATTATCGGATGATCGACGTGAGCTCGATCAAGGAGTTGTGCCGGCGCTGGTACCCGCGGATCTACTACGGGCAGCCGGAGAAGGGCCTCGCCCACCGTGCGCTGGCCGACATCGAGGAGTCGATTCGCGAACTGCGGTACTACCGCAGCACGGCGTTCGTCCCGCTGCCGGGGCCGTCTACCAGCGAGATCGCCGAGGCCGTGGTCCGCTTGGACGAGCCGGCCGAAACCGATTCGGCTGACGCCGCCGAAACCGGCTAGAATCTGACACGCTGCTCGGCGAGCAGCGATGGTGGCTGTAGTTCAGTTGGTAGAGCACCAGGTTGTGATCCTGGCTGTCGCGGGTTCGAGTCCCGTCAGCCACCCTGCAAAAGGAAACGCCCCCCGATTCATCGGGGGGCGTTTCCTTTTGCAGATGTCTACTCGGCTGAGGCCGCAGCAGCAGCGCGCGCATGGCGGCCGGCCGCAGCCGGGCGCGGTGCCGGCGCCGGCTTAGCCGCAGCCACCACGTCCGAAGCCACCGAGACAGCCTCAGCTGCCGGCGTGCTCACGGCCGCGTTCGACCGGGCGGCCGCAGCGGAAGCCGAGCGCTTGGCGCGCGGCGCGACCGCGGAGACTGCCGCCGCGACGGCCGGGGCAGCAGCGGCAACCGGCGAAGCAACCGCGGCCACCCGAGCCGCAGCCGCGACGGGAGCAACGGCCGCAGCACCCGGGATCAGACCGGAGACGAAGTTCTGGATGACCGACTGGACGGTGCTGAGCAGCGAGCTCACGTTGCCGCCCAGACCGAGCGCCACCTGAATGGAGTTGAGCAGGATGCCGGGCAGCGCATTGGCCACGGTGGTCAGCTTGGTGGTCACGAAGGTCTGCAGCGACGAGATGGCGTCGTTGATCGCCTGGCCGATCGCGGTGACCGGCGCGACCAGTCCGGTGAGGACGGTCTGAATGGCGGTCGGGATGTCGCCGCCGGTCAACGACTGGACGGCAGAGGTCAGCACGCCCGGGATGTTGCCGACCGCGCCGATGATGCGGGCCAGGACCGAGTCGCCGCCGACGATGAGGCCGGTGACCGCGCCGGTCAGGTAGGTGAGCACCTCACCCGCGGCGCCGGTGACCACCGGACCCGCCTCATTGATGAACTCACCAACCACGGCGGTCAGCACGTTGGCCGGCAGCAGGCTGGTGATGTCGGGCAGCGCGCCACCGAGACCGAGGGTCTGCAGGATGCCGAGCACGTCACTGAAGGAGAAGGCCGCGAGCTGCACGTCGGCGACCACCGTGGTCGGGGCCACGGACAGCGCCGCATTGGTGGGCATGACGACGGGGGTCATCGCGATGGCGCCGGCGCCGACGACGGCGACCATGCCTGCGGTCAGCTGCGAACGAACTGAGATCTGCATTTTGGCTCTCCTGACTCAGGGCGGCGTATATTCCGCAAACCCTGAGAATACCCTGAGTTACCGTCCAGTAGCTAATCCCGCGGATTACGAACTCGTCACTTCCCGGGTTTTGCTGGACCGCTTGCGCCATCATTTGAGGACCGAAGTTGTTTGGGGATACGGAAGGGCAAGGCATGGGTCACGGGCAGCCGATGACACTGGACGGCATCAAGGCGATGAAGCGTGAGATCACCCGCGCGCTGATCCTCAGGGGCCGACCGCCACTGGAAGGATCCACATCGCCGGAGGAACTGCTCTACCTGGCCACAACGGCTCAGCGCAGTGGCGCACGCCTGATCGGCGAGATCGGTTTCAATGCCGGTTTCTCCACCCAGGCCTTCCTGCGCGCGGCCCCGGATGCGCGGGTGATCTCCTTCGATCTCGTCGAGCACGGCTACACCAAGGTGGCCAAGAAGATCGTCGACGAGAAGTTCCCGGGCCGGCACACGCTCATCGCCGGCGACTCGACCAAGACCGTCCCTGAGTTTGCGGGTGAGAATCCGGACCTGCGTTTCGATCTGGTGTTCATCGACGGCGGGCATGCCTACGAGGTGGCCAGAGCCGACATCATGAACATGATGCCGATGTGCACGGCAAAGACTCTGGTGGTCATCGACGACCTGACGCCGTGGCTGAAGTGGGGCAAGGGACCTCACCGGGCCTGGACCGAAGCCATCGAAGCCGGGTTCGTCCGGCAGACCGAGGTGTTCAAGGACGGCGTGAAGGTCGACGCGATCGAGCCCCCCGGAAAGAGGGTCTGGGCGCTCGGGAACTACCTCTACAGCTAGCGACCCGACTGGACGCCGGCGGCACTCCACTGCGACCACGGAATGTTCCAGTCGCCGAGGCCCTCGGTCCCTGACAGCGTCGAGCCGACCGTTCCCGCCACCTCGACGACGTCGCCGCGTTTGGTGTTCTCGTAGAACCATTCGGCGTTGGCCGGACTGACGTTCAGACATCCGTGGCTGGTGTTGCTGCTGCCCTGGGCCGCCACCGACCACGGCGCGGAATGGACGTAGATGCCGCTGTAGGACATCTGCGTCGCCCAGTCCACCTCGAGGCGGTATCCCTTCGGGGAGTCCGACGGCACCCCGTAGGTCGCCGAATCCATGATCAGGCGGCGGTAGCGGTCGCCGACGATGTAGACGCCGTTGTTGGTCGGCGTGCTGTCCTTGCCCATCGAGATCGGCATGGTCGTGACGATCTCGCCGTTGCGCCGGATGGTCAGCATCTTGGTGTCGTCGTCGGCGGTCGCGATCACCCGGTCACCGATGGTGAACTGAGCGGCCAGGTTCCTCTGGCCGAACAGACCCGCGCCGAGGTCGACCCCGTAGGTGTCCACGGTGACGTTGACCTTGGTTCCGGACGCCCAGAAGTTCTCCGGACGCCACCGCACCTCGCGGTTGCTCAGCCAGTAGAACGCGCCCGCGACCGGCGGATCGGTAGTGACCTTGATGGCCTTCTCGGCGGCGGCCCGGTCCGGGATGTTCTCGTCGAACCGGATCGCGACCGGCTGACCGACGCCGACGACCTCGCCGTCGTTGGGCATCAGGTACGGCATCGTCAGGTTCTCCGGGGCGCGCGATTTGAACGCGATGGTCTGGGTGGTCGTTCCGCCGAGTCCCAGTGAGCGCACGGTGAGGGTGTACTGACCGTTGTAGGCCAGCGGATCAGTCGTCGTCCAGGAGACTCCGTCCGGACTCATCTCGCCGGGCACCGGCGCACCCTGATCGTCGACCAATGACACCGAGCCGAGCACGCCGCCCTGGGCGTTCACCGTGACGGGCCGGTCCACCGCGACGCCGACGTCGCCGTCCTTGACCGAGGCCGTCACCATCGGGACCAGCAGATCGGAGTAGGGGGTGCCCTTTCCGTCGAGCACCTGAACCGGCGCGGAGCCTCGGCCGCAACCGCTGAGGCCCAAAACCGCGACGACCAGCACGATCAGCGCCACCGACCGGCGGCGGGACCGCGTCGGAGCCGGCGAACCTCGCATCCGGCAATCCTAAGGGCAGCCAAACATCCCCGCGACTTCGCAGGTCAGGACGACGGGGGGCGGATTTCACCTCTCCGGCACCCGCCTGATATTCTCACTTTCACGCGCCGTTAGCTCAGTTGGTAGAGCAGCTGACTCTTAATCAGCGGGTCCGGGGTTCGAAACCCTGACGGCGCACCACCAGGCCGGATATCCGGCCATAATTCTTTTCTGTAACGAATTCGACACGGGCGACGACGTCCCTGTCATGCCCCGTAAGCGTAGAGGCGCGTTCCCCGCTATCACCGCGGCCGCGCTGATCCCGCCGGCCATCCTGATCGCCACGACCGCAAACGCCGGCGCCATCCCGATGGCCCCGGTCACGGTCACCGGCCCCACCGCGGGGGCAGCGGAATACGTCGTCACCCCCAGCCAGCCCGAAACCGAGGCGGTCACCCGGCTCGTGGCCGCCCGGCTGCCCCGGGCGCTTCCGCCCGGCGTCGGCTCCGAGAAGGGCCTGCAGGTGCACACCGTCCTGGCCGAACGCGTGATCAGCGCCCATTTTCCGGAGATCCGCGAAATCGGTGGAGTGCGCCCCGACGCCCTGCCGTTCCATCCCAACGGACTGGCGATCGACGTGATCATCCCGGAGTGGACCACCCCGGCCGGCAAGGCACTCGGTGACCGGATCGCCGCCTTCGCCTTCGACAACGCCGCGAGGTTCGGCCTGGTCAACGTCATCTGGCAGCAGACCTACCGCCCGGTGGGCGGGACGCCGCACGTGATGGCCGATCTCGGCTCACCGGACGCCAACCACTACACCCACGTTCACATCACCACCGACGGTGGCGGACGCCCCACCGGGAACGAATCGTATTTCGGCTAGGTTTCGATAGCTGTGGCGGCTTGATATATCACCCTAGCCGTGCTTATGGTAGCGGTCTTATTTGCTGGGACCAGGGGGCGCGATGGCTACCGAGGAACGGGGTGACGATTCTCATGCCGAACGGCATGGCGACGTCGACGCCCCCGTTGCGGTGTTCAGTTGCAGCCGCCTGGGGTTGCAGGCCAATCCGCCCGGCCGGCGGTTGACGTTCGGCCGTCGGCGCCGCGTGAGTTAACGACGGAAACTGCGGACGACGATCACCACGGTGATCACGCCGACCCCGGCCAGCGCCGCGGCCACCGCAGGCTGCTTGACGAAGCGCAGAACGGCAGATTTGAGGTCCTCGGCGACGCGTTGCGGATTGGCACGCTCGGCGAGTGAGTCCACCGTCACCGCCAGGCGATCACGCGCCTCGGCGATCTCAGCCTTGATGATCTCGGGATCCCGATCCACCACTTCCGCCCTCACTTCTGCCTCTGCCGCTGTGGCCCTACCCTAGTGGAGACCCGCAGCCGGCTTGCAGAAAGGGACGCACATGACCGAGACCCCCCGACTCGAAGTCGGCGACAAGGCACCGGCCTTCAGCCTGCCCGATGCCGACGGCAACACCGTCAAACTCTCGGACTTCAAGGGCCGCAAGGTGATCGTGTACTTCTACCCCGCCGCGTCGACCCCGGGCTGCACCAAGCAGGCCTGTGATTTCCGGGACAGTCTGGCCGCGCTCAACGGCGCCGGGATCGACGTCGTCGGCATCTCGCCGGACAAGCCGGAGAAGCTGGCCAAGTTCCGCGACGCCGAGGGGCTGACCTTCCCGCTGCTGTCCGATCCGGAGCGCACGGTGCTGACCGCGTGGGGCACCTTCGGCGAGAAGAAGATGTACGGCAAGACCGTGCAGGGCGTGATCCGCTCAACGTTCCTGGTGGACGAGAAGGGCAAGATCGCCGTCGCCCAGTACAACGTCAAGGCCACCGGGCACGTCGCCAAGCTGCGCGGGGAACTCTCGGTCTGACCGCGGGCGCTTACTGCCGGAATTTGCGTGCCAGCCGGTCGGCGTGATGGAACTGATTCACTCCGCCGATCAACGGTAGCTGTAGAGGCGGTAGCCATTCGGTGCTGCCATCTCGGCGTTTTCGGGTGGCCCACCCGTCGTGTTTGACCAGCCGGTTGTGCGGCCCGCAGGCGAAGGCCAGATCATCGACATCGGTGGCACCGCCGTCGGCCCAATCCTTCTCAGCATGATGGACCTGGCTGCCGTAGCCGGGCACCGTGCAGCCTGGGTGCGAACAGCCACGGTCCCTGTCGTGCAACACAATTCGCTGATCGGCCGACGCGAGGCGTTTGGTCCGGCCCAGCCATAGCCGGCGACCGGAAACCCCATCGAAGATGCTCAGGTAGTGATAGCTGTGGCTGGCCATCCGGATCACGTCGGATATCGGCAACTGGGTGCCCCCGCCGGTCATCGCCATTCCGGTCTGCGCCTGCAGGTCTTGCAGACTGGCCGAGACGATCACGGTGACCGGCAGGCCGTTGTGCTGGCCGAGTTTGGGATCACCCAGCGCACCGCGAGCCAGCGCCGACAGTGCATCATGCTGACGCTGAGCGACGGTGCGACGGTCGGCCTCAGCCTGTTCGTCGCTGGGCTCACTGTTGACGATTGGGCTCTGATCGCTCGGGTTGCACATCCCGGGCGCGGCCAGTTTGGCGAACAGCGCATCCAGTTCAGCACGCAACGCCGGGCTGGCGCACAACCGGCCCTGACTCATCCCGTCCGGGCGCTGCGGGCCCCAGGTGAACCCGCGCCGCAGAGCGCGGTCGGCATCACTGAACTTTCCATCGGGATTCAGCGAGACCGCCAGTTGTGCGGCGACCCTCGCCAGCTGATCGGACCGCAGTTGCGTGGCGTGCTCGGCGAGGAAGGCTTCAGCATTGTTCTTCGTGACTGCAGGGATCGCGATCGGCAAGTCGGCAAGGAAACGGGCAATGACCTTCACGTGCTCGACGTCGAGATCACCGGCCCGCCAGGCAGCCGCGGTGGCCGGCAACCTTGGCGGCAACGGCTCACCGGTCAACGAGGTCCGCGGCGCCAGCGGTTCAGCCAGATCAGCACGGCGGCGCGCCTCAGAGGGGCTGACCCGCAACCAGTCGGCCAGCACCTTCAGCGGCACACCACCGAGCTCACCGACCTCGCGCCGACGCAACTCCACGGCGATATCCCCACCCAACACCGCCTGCCGACGGCCCAACTTCTCGCACCGCCCGGCCAGCCGCACCAGATCATCAGCAGACAACGCCGACAGGTCTACCTCCATCAGCACATCGATGGCGGCAGCAATCCGGTCCAACGGTCCGGATACGCCATTCGAAAACATGTTCGAATACTATCCGGGGCCACCGACAAGATCCAGCGCCTGTGCCGCACGGTGGTGTCGACGTGCGGGACGTAGACCTTGCCCTGCTGCTGCTGCATGTAATAGACGTCGCTGAGGTCGGCGTGGGCGGCACCGGCTGTGCCGATCAGGGTGCCGAGGATGCCGCCGGCCAGAACCATCGAGGCCGCGAAACGCTTCACTGCTGAACTCCTTGTCACTGTCCGCCGGGCTTGTCCCGGCTTGGTGACTCCCACATTGCCGGGTGAGACGGGCATGCAGTATCGAGCAGTTCAACGATGTCGTTGATGGTCTCGCCTCCTCCGATCGGAGGAGGGGCCAACGCCGCCTAGCGCTGACCCAGCTTGGCCAGCAACAACGCCTCGGTGGTCGCCGCGCGCTCCAGCACGCCGAGGTGCAGGCTCTCGTTGACGCTGTGCGCCTGGGTGCCGGGATCCTCGACGCCGGTGACCAGGATGGTCGCGGTGGGGAAGGCGGCGGCGAACTCGGCGATGAACGGGATCGAGCCGCCCATGCCCATGTCCACCGCGTCGGTCCCCCAGGCCTGCCGGAAGGCGTCTCGGGCGGCGTCGTAGACCGGGCCGGTGGCGTCGATCGAATAGGGCTGACCGACGTCGCCCTCGGTGAGGGTGAGGTGCGCGCCCCAGGGCACGTGCTGCTCGAGGTGGCGGCGCAACGCCGCCAGGTGGGCCGCCGCGTCACCGCCGGGAGCCACCCGCATGCTGATCTTGGCCCGGGCCCGCGGGATCAGGGTGTTCGACGCCTGTGCGATCGGGGTGGTGTCGATGCCGATGACGGTGATCGCCGGTTTGGCCCACATCCGTTGCGCCACAGAGCCGTTCCCGATTTCCGACACTCCGTCGAGCAGTCCGGACTCGACACGGACCCAGCCGGGTTCGCGGTCTACGGGCGCCGCGGACCCTTCGTGCAGTCCGGATACCGCGACGTTGCCGTCCTCGTCGTGCAGCGAGGCGAGCAGTCGCACCAGGACCGCAAGCGCATCGGGGACCACCCCGCCCCACAGTCCGGAATGCAGGCCGTGGTCCAGGGTCGCCACTTCGACCACACAGTCGACGAGCCCGCGCAGCGAGACCGTCAGGGCCGGGATGTCGGCGGTCCAGTTGTCCGAGTCGGCGATCACGATCACGTCGGCGGCGAGTTTGTCCTTGTGCGCGGCCAGCAGTGCGCTCAGCGACGGGGAACCGGACTCCTCCTCGCCCTCGACGAACACCGTGACGCCCACCGGCGGCCGGCCATCGTGCGCGCGGAAGGCCGCCAGATGCGTTGCGATACCGGCTTTGTCGTCGGCGGTGCCGCGGCCGTACAACCGGCCGTCACGTTCGGAAGGTTCGAAGGGCGCTGAATCCCATTGCGACGCATCGCCTTCCGGCTGGACGTCGTGATGGGCGTACAACAGCACCGTCGGCGCACCGGACGGGGCCGGATGGTGTGCGATCACCGCCGGAGCACCGCCCTCACTGACGATCTCGACCTCGGCGAAGCCCGCCTCACTCAGCAGATCGGCCACCTTGCGGGCGCTACGGTGCACCTCGTCCCGACGGGACGGGTCGGCCCACACCGACTCGATACGGACCAGATCCTCGAGATCGCGCCGCACCTGCGGCAGGACGTCGCGCACGCGCCGGATGAGATCACTCACCCGGTCGAGATTAGGCGAGTCAGTCCTCGATGGTCTCCAGGACGGCCACCGCCGCGGCGGTGTCTCCCTCATGGGTCAGCGACACGTGGATCGCTACGTCGGCCAGATGCTCGGCGATCGCACCGGTCAGTCGCACCTTGGGCCTGCCCCACATATCGCTGATCACCTCGATATCGCGGTGGATGCCCTCCGGCAGCATCGGCCGGTGCGAGAACCGCGATCCCGACCACGCCTTGATCACGGCTTCCTTGGCGGCCCACCGGGCGGCCAGGTGCCGGGCGGCATCCGAACTCTTGTCAGCGGCATGCCGGCGCTCACCGGGGGTGAACGTCTCGGCGAACACCGTGCCCGGACGGTCCACCTGCTCGGCGAAATCCGAGATGCAGACAAGGTCGATCCCCACACCGATGATTGCCACGGCGCGACCCTACTCGCCGTAGACGTCGTCGTCGCCGAGTCGCGACGACGGGTCCAGCAGCATGGCCGCCTCTTGCGGCTTCTCCGGGAAGTCATGGTCGAAGCGCCGGTCAGCGGGCCGCTCGTAGAGCGGACGGCCGCCGGCCATCGCCGAGGCCAACCGCCGCTGGCCCGCGAGCACCCGGGCGTCGGCCCGCGCCACATAGTCCGCGCGATCCTCCGGACTCAACGACGCCAGGAAGGCCTGCGGGTGCACCACCGCGACCAGACCGGACACGTGACCGAAGCCGAGGCTGGTGACCAGACCCGCCTTCAGCGGCACCCGGTCGCCGAGGTGCAGCGTCTGCCGCGGCCAGACGAAGTGCGCCGAGACCGCCAGCTCGTCGTCCACGCAGTCCAGGCTGCGGTTCGGCGGGATGACCCCGTCGCGCAGCACCTGGCACAGGCCGAGAGTCTGGAACACCGCCGCGCCGCCCTTGGCGTGCCCGGTGAGGCTCTTCTGCGAGATGACGAACAGCGGGGCGCCCGCTGAGCGGCCGAACGCGTCGGCGAGCCGCTCGTGCAACTCGGTCTCGTTCGGATCGTTGGCCAGCGTCGAGGTGTCGTGCTTGGAGATCACCGCGATGTCGTCGGCGAACACACCGAGCTTGGCCAGCGATCGGGCCAGCGGGGAGTTCGGACCGCCGCGGCCCGCTCCCAGCGCACCCAGCCCCGGGGCCGGGATCGAGGTGTGCACACCGTCGGCGAAGCTCTGCGCGTAGGCGACCACGCCGAGCACCGGCAGACCCATCCTCAGCGCCAGATCCCCGCGTGCCAGCAGGATGGTGCCGCCGCCCTGTGCCTCCAGGAAGCCCAGCCGGCGCCGGTCGTTGGCGCGGGAGATCTTCGAGTCGCTGATGCCCTTGGCGCGCATCGTCTCGGTGTCGGCGGTGGCATTCATGTCCCCGAAGCCGATGATGGCGTCCGACGTCATGTCGTCGAAACCGCCGGCCACCACGAGATCGGCCTTGCCGAGCCGGATCTTGTCGACACCCTCCTCGACGGACACCGCTGCGGTCGCGCACGCGCCCACCGGATGCACCATCGCGCCGTAGCCGCCGACGTAGGACTGCATCACATGGGCGGCAACGACATTCGGCAGCACTTCCTGCAGGATGTCGTTCGGCTTCGCGGTGCCCATCAGGTTGCCGTGGAACATGGTCTGCATGCTCGTCAAACCGCCGATGCCGGTGCCCTGGGTGCTGGCCACCATGCTGGGGTGCACCCAGCGCATCAACTCCGACGGCGTGAATCCCGACGACAGGAATGCGTCGACGGTGGCCACCATGTTCCACAGCGCCACCCGGTCGACGGCGCTGACCATGTCCGGGCTGATGCCCCACACCGTCGGGTCGAATCCGGTCGGGATCTGACCGCCCACCGTGCGGGACAGCTTCGCCCTGCGCGGCACCCGGATCTCGGTGCCCGCCTTGCGGATCACCTCCCAGTCGTTGCCCTCGCCGGCCGGCCGCACCACGGTGTGCTCCGGGTCGGCATGCTCGAACGCACGGGCCTCGGCCTCCGAGGCCACCACGAAGCTGAAGTCGTGGTCCAGGAAGACACTCACCAGGAGCTCTGTGCTGTGGTCGGCCTTCAGTGCGCCGTCGGCCACGAATTCCCTGATACCGCAACGCTCCACGACTGCGTCGTGATACCGCTCGACGAGTTCGGTCTCGTCGACCATGTCACCGCCGGCGGTGTCGTACCAGCCCGGCTTGGGGTCGTTCTCCCACTTGACCAGGCCGGTGGTCCAGGCCAGCTCCAGCACGCCGGCGGCGGAGAGTTGGTTGTCCACCTCCATCTCGTAGCGGGTGCGTGAGGACCCGTACGGGCCGAGTTCGGCGCCGCCGACGATGACGACGAGGTCGGCCGGGTCGACGTCGAGGTCGGCCCAGGCCGGCGCCGGAGCGGGCCGCACGCCGCGCGGCGGTGAGGGCAGCGCGGCGATGGTGCCGGCCGCCGGTCCGTCGTCCTCGGCTTCCGCGTCGGCGCCCGAGGACATCTCCTCTCGGGCCTTGGCGGCCAGTTCGGCCATGTCGAGCTGGACGTCACCGAGCCCGCCGGTGAGATCGACCTGAAGCGGCGCAAGGGAACCGGCGACCCGGGCCTCCGGCGTGCACAGGCCGAGCAGCATCCCGGCCATCTCGTCGGTGGTGTAGGTGGTGACGCCGGCTTCCTCGACGGCGTCGACGATGGCGTCGTTGTGGCCCATCAGGCCGGTGCCCTTGGTCCAGCCGATCAGCGCGTGCGCGAGGGTGACCCGCTGCGACCATGAGGTCTCCGCGCTCCAGCGCTTGACCACCGCGTCCAGCGCCGACTTCGACTCGCCGTAGGCGCCGTCGCCGCCGAACATCCCGCGGTTGGGCGAGCCCGGCAGCACGACGTGCAGACGGGAGGCGATGTCGCGCTCGGCGCCGATCGCCGCGCAGCCGCCGATCAGCCGCTCGACGGCCCAGAGCAGGACCTTCATCTCCATCTCGGAGCGCGAACCGGCCTCCGACATGTCACCGGCCACCCGCGGTGCTGCGAACGGGAACAGCAGGGTGGGGTTCTGGGCGTCCTTGAGGTGGATCGACTGCGGCCCAAGGTTTTCCGACTGCTCGCTGCCGACCCACTGCACCAGTGCGTCGATGTCGGCGTAGGAGGCCATGTTGGCCGGCAGCACCCACAGGGCGGCGCCGAACCGGGCGTTGTCGCGGTAGAGCGTCTTGTAGAAGTCCAGCCGGTCGTCGTCGAGGCGGGACGTGGTGACGATGACGGTGGCGCCACCGTCGAGCAGGCGGGCCACGACGGCCGCCGCGATCGACCCCTTCGACGCACCGGTGACGACCGCGACCTCGTCGCTGTAGTGACCGGCGTCCGGGTTCTCGGCACCCGCGGCGATGCGGGCGAAGAGCGAGGCGTGCACCAGCCGGCCCTGCGCCAGCGCACGGCCGCGCCACCAGTCCGCCTGGGTCGCGACCACATGCCCGGCGCCTTCGAAACGCTCGGCCAGTCGCTGCCAGTCGGCCTCGATGTCGTCCTCGTCAGCCAGCCAGAACCGAACCAGATCCTCACGGGCACTGGCCCACCGGTCGTCGAGCAGCACCGCCTTGCGGGCGTCGAAGGCCGGGGCCACCAGTCGCGGCCAGTCCGATCCGAGCTCTACTGTGACCAGGTCGATCAGTGCGGCGTCGGTGGACGCCGGCTCCACGCTGACCGGAACGTCCAGACCCAACCGGTCCAGCATCAGGCGGGCGGCCGAGGCCAGCACACCGTCGGCGCCGGTCACCTTCTCGGCGAAGGCATCCAGCGCGGCGGAGTCCACCACACCGCCGCCGACGGCGCCGGACGACGGCAGCGAGACCGCCACGCCACGACGCGCGGCGATCGCAGTGACCGCGCTGTCGATGGCCTTCTCCACCGCGGCCGCGTTGCTCAGCGGACCGTCGTGCAGACCACCCAACGCCCCGCCGCGCACACTGCTGCCCTCACGGGTTCCCAGCGCGAGTTCCACGGTGACGTGCTTGGCCCAGCCCGGGCCCAATTCCCATGTCTTGGAGACGCGTTCGGCGATCGCCGCGGGGCGCTTGCCGGACGGGCCGAGCACGGTGCGCAGCTGATCGTTGATGGCGTCGGAGAGCACCGGGCCGAACGGCTTGTAGGTGCGGGCCAGCTTGGTGACCTGTCCGCGCAGCACCTTCAGGTCGGACTCGGCGGCCCCGTCGATCGCGCCCAGGTTGAGCTCCGAACCCAGGTCCATCAGCAACTGGTTGCGACGCGAGGACGCACCGTCGGTGATCGACTCGATGGAGTCCATCGGTTCGATCTGGTCCAGCCGCATCTTGGCCGACAGCGCGATGAGCGCGACGGTGGCATCGGCGGCGTCGAACGGGATGTCGTCCGGGCGGGGGCCCCCGGACGGCGCGGCCGGGGCCGCGGGCGCCGCGGCGGGCGCGGCGGGGGCCGCCGACGCGGCGGCAGGCGCCGCTGCGGGGGCCTCATCGGGCTCGTCGGCCGCGGTGTCCTCGTCGGTGGCGAACAGCACCGCCGCATCGCGTTCGATGTTGAGCACCTGCACCGTGCTGTGCGCGTAGTCGGGCAGCTTGAGGGTGTTGCGGGCCAGACCGGCAACGGTCGGCTGCGACTTCACGCCGATCTCGACGAAGCGCTCCACGCCGAGGCCGCCGGCGCCCTCCTCGGTGAAGAGCAGATCCTGGGTCTCGATCCAGCGCACCGGGCTGGCGAACTGCCAGGCGAGAAGTTCGACGAGCACCTTTCGGGAAAGTTCCTTGGGGCGCTGGGTGATCCAGGTGTCGTAGTCGGCCAGGATCTCGTCGAGCGGCTCGGCCGGAACCAGGTCGCGGATCTCCTGGATGTACTCGCGGCTGAGGTTGAACAGACGCGGCACCAGGTTCGGGATGTAGTGATCGATGAGGATCCGCGGGTCGGCGTCCTCGGGGATGATCCGCTCCAGCGAGCGCCGGAACTCGGGGACACCGACGCGCAGCACGTCGGAGTGGAACGGAACGTCGATACCGGGGACCTGGATGTAGGCGCGCTTGCCGCCGCTGATCTCCAGCCGCCGGTCGACCTCGTCCTTGAGGGCGTCCAGTCCGGCCACCGTGCCGGCGATCGCATACTGCGAGCCGCGCAGGTTGTAGTTCACGATCTGAAGGAATTCGCCGGTGCGCTCGGCGATCTCGGCGACGAACCCCTTGACGTCGGCGTCGTCGAGATTCATCTGCGAAGGCCGGATGGCGGCCAGCCGGTAGTTGGAGCGGCCCATCTCGTCGCGGGGCACGATGTCGTGCATCTTGCAGCCGCGCTGGAAGACCACCTCGATCAGCGCCTCGAGTTCGAAGACGCCGGTGACGCACGCGACGGCGGTGTACTCACCGACGGAATGGCCGCAGGCGATGGCGCTCTCGACGAAGGCACCCTCATCACGCATCTCGGCGACCTGGGCGGCCGCCACCGTCGCCATGGCGACCTGGGTGAACTGCGTCAGATAGAGCACACCCTCGGGATGCTGGTAGTGCACACCGCGGGCGATCAGACTGGTCGGGTTGTCCCGGACCACGTGCAGCACCGAGAAGCCGAGGGCATCCCGGGTGAACTTGTCGGCGCGGTCCCACACCTTGCGCGCGGCCTTGGAACGGGCGCGCACCTCCATGCCCATGCCCTTGCTCTGGATGCCCTGACCCGGGAACGCGTAGGCCGTCTTAGGGCCGGCCAGTCGCGCGGTCGCGGCCATCACCATCTCGCCGCCGACACGTGCGGAAACCTCGAGAACCTCTGCGCCCAGGTCGATTCCGACCCGGTCGACCCGGATGTCGATCTCGTCGCCGGGTTTGACCATGCCCAGGAAGCGGGCAGTCCAGCCGATCAGCTTGCTGGGCGGCACCGCCTTGCCGTCGGTGGCGGTGACGGCGTGCTGGGCCGCGGCCGAGAGCCACATGCCGTGCACGATCGGGCCGTCCAGACCGGCCAGCAGTGCGGCGGTGCGATCGGTGTGGATCGGATTGTGGTCACCGGAGACCACTGCGAACGGACGCATGTCGACCGGCGCGGTGATGGTGACGTCGCGACGGCGGCGACGCGGGGTGTCGGTGGCGTTCTCCGACACCGCTCCCCCGGCCCGGACCGGGTCAGCGAGTTCGCCGTCGCCGTTGCGGCCCAAGATCGCGAAGCGCTCCTCGAGCACCGCCAGGACATGGCCGGCGGCATCGCTGATGTTGACGGTGACCGGCACGACGCGGCCGACCTCGGTGTCGTGGGCCGCCGAAGATGTTGCGGTGATGAACAATTCGGCCTGGCTCGTCGGCAGCGGCCGCAGCAGACGCGCGGCGTGATCCAGGTGCACCAGGCTGAGCAGACCCTCCACCACCGGGAAGCCGGTCTCGGTGACCGCTCCGCCGATGGCCGCGAACACCGCCGGCCAGCAGCGTCCGACCAGGGCGTCCGGCACGGTGGTCAGGGTCGGCGCCAACGGGGCGCCGAAAGTCGCGGTGACGCCGGTGTGATCGGCGACCCGTTCCGGATCCCACGCCATCCGCACGGTGGCCGAACCGTTGACGAGTTCGGGCAGCGCATCGGGGCCGTCGACGCCCGCGGCGATGGCCAGCACGCCCCGCATCGCCGCGGCGGCGTCCGGGGTGATGATCAGCGGCGCACCGCCGTCGACCACCGTCGGCGGCAACGTGAAGGCGATGTCGATCCAGGTGCCCGACAACGGAACGCTGAGGACCACCCGATCCTTGGCCACAACCTCCAGCCGCGCGCCGGTGGCATGGTTTGTCGCTGTTCGGAATTTCCCGGTCGCTTCGCTCCTGCCCTCCGGACGGTTGTCGTGGACCTGCCACTCCGACGGCGGCGCCAGCCGGTGCACCGGGTTGATCGCGGTGCGCCCGGCCCACAGCACGTCCGGGGAATCCAGCACGATGCCGAGCGGGCCGCCGAGGTCCTGACGGAGCTGCAGCCGGGATGCCACCGGCGCGGGCGTCGCGCCGGCGTCCAGGACGCGGTCGACCGCAGCCTTCTCGAAGCGGTCCAGCAGATCGCCGACCGGTTCGTCGACGTGGGTGATGCCGGCCACCGCGGCGGTGCCGGGGATGACGCACACCTGATCGGCGGTGTAGCGGGCGTCGTGGGCCTGCCACAACGAGTCGCTGCGCCACCAGCGGCGGACGTCCTTGTCGATCACCGGCACGAAGTTGACCGGCTTGCCGAGGGTCTTGCACAGCTCGATGAAGAACGGGGCGTCGGCCGGGTGCAGCAGCACCGTCGCGGCGTCCGGGTGGCGGTTGAGCAGGGCGCCGATCGCGGCCTGCGGATCCTCCAGCAGGACCGGATCGTCGAAGAGCGTCTCGATCGGTCCGGAGTCGGCGACGTCGAGCCGTGCCTCTGCGCGCTGCAGCATGGCGGCGAAGCGATCCCGCCAGGTGCCGTCAAGCCACGGGGAGCCGGCGGTCTTGGTGTCGGCGGTGCTGTCGCCGGCGCCGATCGTCAGCTCGACGTAGCGCTGCAGCCACTGCAGGTAGGTCATGTCGGCGACGTCACCGAAGTACGGCTTGGCCGTCAGCGCCATCGCGGCGATGATCTCGTCGCGGCGCTGCGCAACGGCGTCGGCATCGCCGGCGACCTCGTCGAGCAGCCGGCCACACCGGGATGCGGAGTTGTCGATCTCATGGATGTCGGCACCGAGCTGGCTGCGCCCGGATGCCATGCCGTTCAACGCTTTTCCGGCGCCGACCCACACCTCGGTGCCGGCGGTGTCGACGAGCAGCTGCTTGACCGCCGGCGAGGTGGTGGCCTCCAGGCAGGCCATCGCGGCGGTTCCCACCAGGATGCCGTCGACCGGCATCAGCGGGTAGCCGTGAGCCTGGGACCAGATGCCGGTCAGGTAGTCCGCCGAGCGCTCCGGGGTGCCGATGCCGCCACCCACGCAGATGGTGATGTTGGACTGCGAGCGCAGTTCGGAGTAGGTGGTCAGCAGGAGGTCGTCGAGGTCCTCCCAGGAGTGATGGCCGCCGGCGCGACCACCCTCGATGTGCACGATGACCGCGCGGGTCGGCGCCTCGGCGGCGATCCGGATCACCGAGCGGATCTGCTCGACGGTGCCGGGCTTGAAGCACACATGTGCGATGCCGGCGTCGTTGAGTTCCTCGATCAGTTCGACGGCCTCTTCGAGATCGGGCAGACCGGCGCTGATCACGAGGCCGTCGAACGGCGCCCCGGACTGACGGGCCTTCTGCACCAACCGCTTTCCGCCGACCTGCAGCTTCCACAGGTACGGATCGAGGAACAGCGCATTGAACTGAACCGCCCGGCCCGGCTCGAGCAGATCGGTCAGTTCGGTGACCCGGTGCTCGAAGATCTCCTCGGTGACCTGGCCGCCGCCGGCCAGTTCGGCCCAGTGCCCGGCATTGGCCGCCGCCGCGACGATCTTGGCGTCGACGGTGGTCGGCGTCATACCGGCCAGCAGGATCGGCGAACGTCCGGTCAGCCGGGTGAACTTGGTGGACAGCTTGACCGAACCGTCGGGGAGAGTGACGACCTGCGGGGCGAAGCTCGACCACGGCTTGGCCACTTCGGGCGCGCCGCCGACGGTGAACAGGTTGCGCTGGCCGCCGCGGGTGGCCGCCGGGATGATTCCCACGCCGAGGCCGCGGACCACCGGCGCGGTCAGCCGGGTCAGCAGGTCACCGGGTCCCAGATCCAGAATCCACTTCGCGCCGGCGTCGGAGATCTCGGTGATGGCCTCCACCCAGTCGACCTGCTGAACCAGGATCGAGTCGGCGATCGACCGGGCCAATTCGCCGTCGAGTCCACAGGCCTCGGCCCAGCGACCCACGATCTCGACGCTGTCGGACAGTCGCGGGGTGTGGAAGCCCACCTCGACGTCGACCGGGTCGAACATCGGGTTGAAGACCGCGCCGCCGCGGAGTTTGTTCTTGCGCTCGGCGGCTTCGGAATCGGCGATCTGCTTGCAGTACAACTCGAACCGGGACAGCTGCTCCGGGGTTCCGGTGAGCACGACCGAGCGATGACCGTTGCGGATCGACAGCACCGGCGGCAGCACGGTCCGGACGTCGTTGGCGAAATCGTCGAGCAGTGCAGCGACGCGCTCGGGTTCGACGTTGGTGATCGACATCATCGGCGAGCGGTCACCGAGTGCGGTGATGCCGCGGCGGCGGGCCACCAGCGTTCCCGCGGCGCCGAGCAGCTGAGCCAGCGCCAGCATCTCGACGTCCTTGGCGCCTTCGGCCTTGAAGGCCTCGACGGCGAGCACGCCCTGCGAGTGACCGGCCAGCGCGACCGGCGGCGCGGCCGCGAAGTCGAGGCCCTGATGTCCCAGCGCGCGAATGGCTGCGATCTGGCTCAGCAGCACACCGGGCAGCGAGACCGCCGACGAGGTCAGCTGCCGGCGGGTCGGGCCCTGCTCCTCGGCCGCCAGCGCACGCACCCAGGTCAGCGGCTCGAAGCCGATCGGTCGGACAACCACCAGTTCATCGGCGACCGGCTCCAGCAGCAGTTCGGCCTCGCCGACGATGCGGGACAGTTCGGACTCGATGCCGGCGGTGGTGATGATCTCCTCGAGGCTGACCAGCCAGCTGCTGTTGCCCTGGCCCCCGAAGGCGACGGCATAGGGTTCACCGGCGTTGAGCCGGTCCACGAGCGCATAAGCCTCGGCGGCGTTGACCTCGTCGGTGTGGTCGCTGCGCCGGTCGTGCTCGTGAATCGTCACCCTGTCTCCCTCAAAACTCACTGCGTCTCCGTCAAACTCGCTGCGCAGGCGCAATAAGAGTCCCATGAGAACAACGCGTTTTCGTCACGCGATATTGGTTACTGACGAGTTCTACGCGCGGGTAATAGCGCAGCACGAAAGGCCAGGTTGGAGCGCCTCGGAGCAAACCTCCTGCGTGCAGGTGGTTACGCTTGAGTAGGTAGAAGTTCGCAGATCAAGGCATGACTGTTATCAAATCGTTATCCGGCTTCCGGCGACCACCGGCGTCGTCGTCAGGACCGGGATGGGCGCCGCAGCCGCGAAATTGCGGACCGGAATGGCAAAAAGAGGTTTGCTGGCAAATCCTTACTTTTCAGTAGGTTTTTCCGACCTCAGTCCCATTGCCCGAATTGCGGCGTGGGATGGTGCCCTGATCACCCATTCCCAGGGCCGCAGATCACCGCGGCGGGGCCACGGCGGCAAACTTCAGCCCAGCCGTCCACCATGGCTGAACCGTGCGGCCCGGCGGCCGATCCGGTGCTCCCGGCCCCGGGTCCGGTGCGGCAGTCCGCCCGGCCGGATCGGCTCGGCGTAGAACAGCACCTTGGTGATCTCCACCAGCACCAGGTAGGCGAGCACGAACAACGCCAGCGCCCCGAAGAACTGCCACGGCAGCGGGGTGAACCCCAGCGCCGCAGCCAGTGGTGAGACCGTCAGGGCGATCCCGATCGCGATCACCGCGAACGTGGTGGCCGTCAGCAGCCCGCCGGGCCGGCTGCGCAGGAACGGCACCCTGCGGGTCCGGATGGCGAAGATGATCAGCGTCTGGGTGGCCAGCGACTCGACGAACCACCCGGTGCGGAATTCGACCGGTCCGGCGTGCAGGACCCCGAGCATCAGCCCGAAGGTGAGGAAGTCGAACAGCGAACTGATCGGTCCGAAAGTGAGCATGAACCGGCGAATGAAGGCGATGTTCCAGTGCGACGGGGCGTGCAGTTGCTCGTCGTCGACCCGGTCGGTCGGGATGGCGAGTTGCGATGTGTCGTACAGCAGATTGTTGAGCAGGATCTGGCCGGGCAGCATCGGCAGGAAGGTGAGCACCGCCGAGGCGGCGGCCGCCGAGAACATGTTGCCGAAGTTGCTCGACGTTCCCATCAGCACGTACTTGATGGTGTTGGCGAAGATCCGCCGACCTTCGGCGACGCCGGTGGCCAGCACCCCGAGATCCTTCTCCAACAGCACCACGTCGGCGGCGTCCTTGGCCACGTCGGTGGCGGTGTCCACCGAGATGCCGACATCGGCGGAGTGCAGGGCCAGTGCGTCATTGACGCCGTCGCCGAGGAAGCCCACCGACCGTCCGGCCCGGCGTAGCACGCTGATCACCTTCGCCTTCTGCTCCGGCGAGATCCGGGCGAAGACGCTCGCGTTCTGCACGGCCGCTTCGAACGCGGCGTCGTCCAGGCCGGCCAGCTGGTCTCCGGTGAGCGTGCCCTTGGACGCCAAACCCAAGTCCGCACAGACCTTTTCAGCAACCTGAGGGTTGTCCCCGGTGGCGACCTTGACCTCGATACCCAGTGCGGCGAGCTGTGCCAGTGAAGCTCGGGCGGCCTGCTTCGGCGGGTCGGCGAAGACCAGGAAACCGTCGAGGGTAAGGCCGGCCTCATCGGCGGCGGTGATCGCGGTCAGACCCGGGGCAGCCTTGCCTGCCACCGCGACGACTCGTCTTCCTTCGGCGAAGTAGCGGTCCAGCACGGCCTGCGCGGACTCCGGGACCGTCGCGCACCGCTCGAGCACCTGCTCCGGGGCGCCCTTGACGATCAGAGTTCGAACACCGGCCTCCTCCACCAATGCCGAGGTGGCCCGCCGGGTGTGGTCGAAGGGAAGTTCGGCGATCCGGCGCGCACCCGCGGTGCCGATCCGCCGGCCGGCGTCGGACTCCCACAGCGCGGCATCCAGTGCGTTGGCACTGACTCCCCCGGCGGCCGGATCGACGTCGGTGGCCAGCAGTCCGGCCCGCAGCACCGCATCGCTGGCCGCGCCGGCGGCGTCGACCGCCTCGATCAGCGTCACCCGGCCCTCGGTGAGCGTGCCGGTCTTGTCGGTCACCAGGATGTCGATGTCGCCGAGATCCTCGATGCAGACCAGTCGCTTGACCAGAACCCTGAGTGCGGCCAGCCGCCGGGACCCGGTCGCCAGACTCGTGCTGACCACCGCGGGCAGCAATTGCGGGGTGATGCCCACCGCGATCGCCAGGGCGAAGAGCACCGAGTCGATCACCGGCCGGCGTAGCAACAGATTGGTGACCAGGATCAGCACGGTCAGCACGACCGCCACCTGAAGCAGCAGATAGGAGAACCGGCGCAGCCCGGCCTGGAACTCGGTCTCGGGCTGACGCTCCCCCAACCCCGCCGCGATCCGGCCGAACCGTGCGTCCAGTCCGGTGGCGCTGACCACCGCGACCCCGTCGCCGGCGCTGACCACGGTGCCCATGAACGCCTGACCCCCCGGCGACTTCTCCACCGCCGCGGACTCACCGGTCAGGATGCTCTCGTTGCACTCCAACCCGTTGGCGGTGAGCAGCCGGACGTCGGCCGGAACGAGTTCGCCCAGGGTCAGTTCGATCACGTCGCCGACGACGAGTTCGTTGACGTCGACCTTCACGAACCGGCCGTCGCGGCGGGCCAGCGCCGTGTGCCGGACCCTGGAGTGCAATGCGGCGGTGGCACGTTCGGCGCGGTACTCGTTGACGAATCCCAGGCCGATGCTGACGGCCAGGATGATCCCGATGATGACGGCCTGGGTGCTGTCACCGAGGAAGAACGACGCCACCGCGGTGACGGCGAGAAGTCCCAGCACCGCATTGTTGAGCTGACGGCGCAGCACCGACCATGCGCTGACCCGATGTGTCCGAAGCGAATTCGGCCCGTCGCGGGCCAGCCGGGCCGCCGCTTCGGCGGTGGTCAGACCTGCCGAGTTCGATTCCTCAGTCGCGTCCACGTGCCGACTCGAGCAGCAGACGCCGCTCCGCGGCTGCGACGTTGCGACGCGTCTTGGTCGCTACGTCCGGGGTGACCGAGATCGACGTGATCCCCATCCGCACAAGGTGTTCGGCGAAGTCCGGCCGGCTCGACGGCGCCTGTCCGCACAGCGATGCGGTGATACCCAATCGCCGGGCGGTGCCGATGATCTGGCCGATCGCGTCGAGCACCGCGGCGTCGGACTCGTCGTAGAGTTCGGCGCACAGATCGGAGTCGCGGTCCACCCCCAGCATCAACTGGGTCAGGTCGTTGCTGCCGATGGACACCCCGTCGATGCCCATGCCGACGTACTCGGGCAGCCAGTGCACCACCGACGGCACCTCGGCCATCACCCAGCGGTGCAGGCCGCGCTGCCGGCCCAGCGGGCTGGCGTCCACCAGTTCCAGGCACTTCTCCAGTTCCCACTTGGTCCGGACGAACGGAATCATCAAGTGCAGGTTGGGATTCCGCTCCCGCACCCGGGCCAGTGCCTGCAGTTCCAGACCGAACAGATCCGGGTTGCTGACGTACCGGTAGCAGCCGCGGTAGCCGATCATCGGATTGTGCTCTTCGGGTTCGAACTTGTCGCCGCCCTTGAGGTTGCGGAACTCGTTGGTGCGGAAGTCCGAGGCCCGGTAGATCACCGGGCGCGGCGAGAACGCCGCCGCGACCCGGCCCACCGCGTTGGCCAGTGAATCGACCAGGCTGTCCTGCTCGCCGTGCTCGATCAGGTCACGCGGGTGTCGGTTGTGCAGTGCGTCTTCCAGGATCAGTTCGGCGCGCAGCAGTCCCACCCCGTCGACGTCGAGGGCTGCGGCCGCCTCGGCCTTGTCCGGCATCGCGACGTTGACGTAGATCTTGGTGCCGGTCACCTCGGAAGGCACCGCCGCCGCCCCCACCGGTGCGGTCTGCGCGCCGCCGGCCTTCGGGCTCTCGACCCGGCCGGCCAGCACCCGGCCGCGGGTGCCGTCGACGGTGACCACGGTCCCGTCCTTGAGGTCCTTGGTGGCGGTGCGGGCGCCGACGATGCAGGGCACACCCAGTTCGCGGGCGACGATGGCGGCGTGGCAGGTCATGCCGCCGGAATCTGTCACCAGGGCGGAGGCGCGGCGCATGGTGGGCAGCCAGTCCGGGTTGGTCATCTTGGCCACCAGCACCTCGCCGTCCTGCATACGGCTGCCGTCGGCGACGTCGGCCAGTACCCGCACCACGCCGGAGGCCTCGCCGGGCACCGCGGGCAGGCCCTGGATCAGCACCTCGTGGGTTTCCGGGACGGGCTTGCCGGCCCGCTTCAACGTGGTGATCGGACGGGTCTGCACGATGTAGGTCTTGCCGTCGGCGATCGCCCACTCGGTGTCCTGCGGGCAGCCGGCGTGCTTCTCACTACGGATCGCGATATCGGCGATCGTGCGAACCTCGTCGTCGTTGAGGACCTGTTTGAGCGCCTCGGCCTCGTCGAGGTCGATGTTGAGATCGTTGCCGTCCGCGCCGCGGACGATCTTGAACTGCTTGTAACCGATTCGGCGGGAAAGGATTTCGCCGTTCTCCTTGGACACCACATAGGTGTCGGGCTCCACCGAACCGGAGACCACCACCTCGCCCTGACCGAAGGCGCCCTCGACCACCACCCGGTCGGTCTCGTCGGTGGTCGGGTCGGCGGTGAACGCCACACCGGACCGTTCGGAGGCGATCATCTGCTGAACCACCACCGCCATCGCCGGGTCGGCGGTGAACCCGCGGCTGGCCCGGTAGGTGACCACCCGGGGCCCGAACAGCGAGGCCCAGCACCGCTGGACCGCGTCGATCAGTTGCTCCTCACCGGAGATGTTGGTGAAGGTCGCGTTCATACCGGCGAAGGAGGCGTCCGCGCCGTCCTCGCCGGTGGCCGACGAGCGCACGGCCACATTGACGTCCGAACCCATCGCCCGGTACGAGGCCAGGATGCGATCCCGGACCTCGGGAGGCATCCCCGCCCTCAGCACCATGTCCTTCATCGCGTTGCACATCACGGTCTGCTTGTCCTGATCGCCGGAGCGCATGGCCTCGCGGTGCGCGGCGTTGAGTTCGTCGGACACCCCGGCGGCCTTCATCGACTCCAGATAGCTGTCGCGAAGCACCACGAAGCCGGGCGGCACCGGCAGACCGGCGGCCACCATCTCGCCCATGTTGGCGCCCTTGCCGCCGGCCTCCTCCGCGTTGGCCATGCCCAGTTCAGCGATATCGGCGACGTAATGGGGGCTGGACATCAGCGAACTCCTCAGATCTTCGGCGGACAACAATGATTTTCCGCCTCGGCGACGGATTCGGTCAGCGGTTTGGTGGTATCGACGCGGTGCGCTTGGGGCCAGACGCCGCGGTCACCGAGCGTGGTTGCGATGTCCGGGGTCACCTGCGAGGTGCTGCCGGTGCGGGTGCGGATCCGATTCACGGTGGCGTCCAGCGGTGCGACGCAGGCCAGTTCGACGATGCGGGCCGATGACTGCCCGGCGACCTGCCGGGCCTGTCGCCGATGCCGTTCGTCGAGCCAGGTTCCGTCCAGGATCACCGTGCGGCCGCCGTGCAGCGCTCGCCGCGCCTGGGTCAGCACCGCGTCGTAGACCGCGTCGACGTTCTCCCGGGTGTAGAGGCCCTCGCCGAGAACCCCCGGTTCGCCGGTGAGCTCGCCACGGCCCACCAGGGCCGCACGGACGTCGTCGGTGGAGATCACCTGGGCCTCAACACCCTGCGCCCCAAGGCGTTCGGCGAGTGCGCGGGCCACGGTGGACTTACCGGTGCCGGGACCGCCACCGACCAGGATCAGCCGGACGGCGGCGGCACGCAGGTGCGAAGACGCGATCTCCAGGTGCCGGCGGGCATCGTCGGCGGATTCGGCCCGGCCCTGGAGGTAACGGACACAGTCGACCTTGGCCCGCACGCCGGCCCGGTAGGCGATGTAGAAGTCCCGCAGTGACGCCGGTGCGTCGTCGCCGGTCATCTCCAGATAGCTCCGGGTGAAGAACCCGGCCAGATCGGGCCGGCCGAGGAACTCCAGGTCCATCGCCAGGAAAGCCACGTCGTCGATCACGTCGACGAAGCGCAGCAGGCTGTCGAATTCCAGGCAGTCCAACAGTGCCGGCCCGTCGGGAAGGCAGAAGATGTCATCGGCGATCAGGTCGGCGTGGCCGTCGACGATCCGTCCCGCGGCGATCCGCCCGTCGAAGAGTTCCGCCCTCCCCTCGACGAAATCGGTTGTCAGCCGGTCGATCTCGGACACCACCGCCGGGTCGAGACCCGGAACGAGTCCGGCGGCGTAGCGGGTCAGCTCAGCGAGGTTCTCCCGCCAGCGGGCGGTCACGGCTGCGACCCCGGCCTGCGCGTCGATCTCCGGCCCCCGAGCGGCGCCGGCGTGGAAGCGGGCCATGACGGCCGCCACCGCGGCGAGGTTCTGCTCGACGGGCTCGCCGCGACTCACCTTGGTCGCCAGCCGGACGTCATCGGAGTAACGCCGCATCACGATGACCGGTTCGGGATCCCCACCGTGCGGCCCGGCGAAGTGCCCCACTCCCAGATAGCTCTGCGGCGACAGCCGGCTGTTGAGCCGGACCTCATCGGCGCAGGCCCGTTCCCGGCTGGCTGCGCTGGAGAAGTCGAGGAAGTCGGTGACCACCGGCTTCTTCGTCTTGTAGGCCAGATCGCCGACCAGCACCACCAGACCGGTATGGGTCTCGGCGACCTGCGGGCGGTAGCCACCGCCGGTGTCGGCCATCTGCCAGCTCTCCCCCCAGCTCGTCCGCGCCCCTATTCGATCCTCGCACGCCCTATCGTGGGAACTGACGGGAAGGGGCGGCCCATGGGCGGTTCGGCGATCACGCCGCAAGCGCTGGCCAGTGCCGTGGAACTCGCCTGTCGTGCGCCGTCGGTGCACAACAGCCAGCCGTGGCGGCTGACCGCCGAGGGCGGCGTGCTGCGAGTGTTCGTCGAACCGCATCGCGTTCCGCGCGCCACCGACCACGCCGGCCGGGAGGCGCTGATCAGTTGCGGTGCGCTGCTGGATCATCTGCGGGCGGCCGCGGCGGCGGCCGGGTGGCACGCCGATGTGGCCCGATTCCCCAACCCCAACGCCCTCGCGCATGTGGCCACCATCGAGTTCCACCGGCTCGAGATCGTCACTGAGGCCGACCGTGCCCGGGCCGATGCGATCCTGCGGCGGCGCACCGACCGGCTGCCGTTCACCGCCCCGCCTAGCTGGCCGGCGTTCGAGAAGGCGCTGCGCAACGCGATCGACCCGCAGGACGCCAGGCTCGATGTGCTGCCGGAGGAGGCGCGCGCCGAGCTGGCCGATGCCTCCCGACTCACCGAAGCGCTGCGCCGTTACGACCCGTCCTACCAAGCCGAATTGAGTTGGTGGACAGGACTGTTCGAGACCGCAGACGGCGTCCCCCACAGCGCCCTGGTGTCGGCCGCGGACCGGGAGCGGGTGGGGGTGGCACGCGAGTTCCCGGCCGGGGATCTCACCGGTGACCGTCCGGACACCGACCACTCGGCGATCGTGGCGCTGTCGACCTATGACGATTCCCAGCCCAACGTCCTGGGCTGCGGGGAGGCCCTCTCGGCGGCACTGCTGGAGGCCACCATGGCCGGGCTGGCCACCTGCACGCTGACCCACCTCACCGAACTGGACGCCAGCCGCGACATCCTGCGTTCGGTGATCGGCGGCAGCGGTGAACCACAGCTGCTGATCCGCGTCGGCCGGGTGGCGGCCGTCGGCGAACACCCGCCGATGACCCCGCGCCGGGCGCTTTCCGACGTCCTGAGCATCACCCCCTGGTGAGTTCCCGCTCGCCGTGATGCACTGGGTTGAGACGATTGGGGGAACGAATGTCTGACCGGGGAATGCTTCGTCACCAGCCGCGTCGGATCTTCCGTGACCGTCGCGAAGCCGGGCAGGTGCTGGCCGGCCTGCTGGAGCACTACCGGGATGACCCCGACGTGGTGGTGCTCGGCCTGGCCCGCGGCGGACTTCCGGTCGCCTACGAGGTGGCCCGCGCGCTGCGCGCGCCCCTGGACGCTTTCATCGTGCGCAAGCTCGGGATGCCGGGCCGTGAGGAGTTCGCCGTCGGCGCACTGGCCAGCGGCGGACGTGTGGTGGTCAACGACGACGTGCTGCGCGCGCTGAAGGTCACCCCCGAACAGTTGCGCGAGGTCGCCGAACGCGAAGCGCGCGAACTGATCCGGCGCGAGCAGGCCTACCGCGGTGGGCGTCCGCCCTGCAATGTGACCGGCAAGACCGTGATCCTGGTCGACGACGGACTGGCCACCGGGTCCTCGATGCTGGCCGCGGTTCAGGCGTTGCGCGAGTCGGAACCCGCCCACATCGTCATCGCGGTGCCGGCCGCACCGGAGTCCACCTGCCGCGAGTTCGCCGGTCTCGTCGACGACGTGGTGTGCGCCTCGATGCCGACACCCTTCCTCGCCGTCGGCGAATCCTTCTGGGATTTCACCCAGGTCTCCGATGACGAGGTGCGTGATCTGCTGTCCGAGCCGACCACGGGCCCGACGCCGGTCTCGGTGCGGCCGTCCGATCTGGTCGCCGCGGCCGCCGTCGAGGCCCCCGGCGGGGTGCCGCCGTACGCGGTGCTCGACGACCTGATCGGCGACGCCCGGGTGGTGCTGATCGGCGAGAGCTCGCACGGAACCCACGAGTTCTACCAGGCGCGCGCCGAGATCACCAAGTGGCTGATCGAGCACAAGGGGTTCAATGCCGTTGCCGCAGAAGCGGATTGGCCCGACGCCTACCGGGTGAACCGGTACGTGCAGGGCTTCGGCGCCGACACCACCCCCGAGGAGGCGCTGCGCGGCTTCCAGCGGTTCCCGGCCTGGATGTGGCGCAACACGGTGGTGCGCGACTTCGTCGGCTGGTTGCGCTGGCACAACGGCCGTCGCACCGCCGAGGGCCGGCGCCGGACCGGGTTCTACGGATTGGATCTCTACAGCCTGCACCGGTCGATGCAGGAGGTGATCGGCTTTCTCGACACCGTGGATCCGGCCGCGGCGGCCCGGGCGCGCGCCAGATATGCCTGTTTCGACCACTCCGACGGTCACGACGGCCAGGCCTACGGCTACGCGGCGGCGTTCGGGGCGGGGCCCAGTTGTGAACGCCAGGCCGTCGAACAGCTCATCGAGTTGCAGCGCAACGCGCCCGCCTATCTCGGCGAGGACGGTGCGGTGGCCGAGGACGATCTGTTCGAGGCCGAGCAGAACGCCAACACGGTCCGCAACGCGGAGGCCTACTACCGTGGCATGTTCGCCGGCCGGGTCACCTCGTGGAACATGCGCGACAAGCACATGGCCCAGACGTTGGACGCGTTGCTCTCCCATCTGAACCGCCACTCACGCATCTCCGGGAGCCCTTCGGGGGACCCCGAGCCGGCCCGCGTGGTGGTGTGGGCGCACAACTCGCACGTGGGCGACGCGCGCGCCACCGAGGTGTCCGCGGACGGCCAGCTGACCATCGGCCAGCTCGCCCGCGAGAAGTACGGCGACGAGTGCCGGCTGATCGGGTTGTCCACCTACTCCGGCACGGTCACCGCGGCCAGCGACTGGGGCGGGGCCGCCGAACACAAGACGGTGCGGCCCGCGCTGGCCGGCAGCATCGAGGAACTGCTGCACGACACCGGGAAAGGAAACTTCCTGGTGACCATGCACGACGGCTCGCCCGCCGCCGCCGCGCTCGAGACGGTCCGGCTCGCCCGGGCGATCGGGGTGATCTATCTGCCGCAGACCGAACGGCAGAGTCACTACTTCCATGTCCGGCCGTCCGACCAGTTCGATGCGATGATCCATATCGACCAGACCCGGGCGCTGGAACCGCTGGAACCGGACAGCGTCTGGGTCGCCGGACAGAACCCGGAGACGTATCCGACCGGCCTGTAGGGCCGATGGCGCTGTGGGGAAGGGGCTGACACGAGTGGACCGAATCGTCACCCTCTGCATGAACCCCGCGCTCGACATCACCACCGGCACCGAGGTGGTGCGACCGACCGACAAGCTGCGCTGCTCGACACCCCGCTACGACCCGGGTGGCGGTGGCATCAACGTGGCACTGGTGGCCCAGAACCTCGGCGCCGCGGCCATGGCGGTGTTCCCGGCCGGCGGCCCGGCCGGCGAGTTGATCTGCAACCTTCTGGCGGCCGAAGGCCTTGCCTCGCATCGCATTCCGATCGGCGGGTGCACCAGGGAGAGCCTCACCGTCAACGAGGCCAGCACCAACCGGCAGTTCCGCTTCGTACTTCCAGGACCGCAGCTGACCGTCGCCGAGCAGACCGAGTGCCTGCTGCAGTTGCGCCATGCCGCGGCCGGCGCGTCGATCGTGGTGGCCAGCGGCAGCCTGCCGCCCGGGGTGCCGCCGGATTTCTATCAGCAGGTCGCCAACGTCTGCACCGAACTCGGTGTCACCTTCCTGCTGGACACCTCGGGAGGCGGGCTCACACACGTCAACTCCGGGGTGTTCCTGCTCAAGCCGAGCGTGCGCGAGTTACGTGAGTGCGTGGGCCGGGCGCTGGAGACCGAGGACGAACAACTGGCCGCCGCCGGTGAATTCATCGAGCGCGGGGCGGCCCGGCACCTGTTGGTCTCATTGGGCGCCGCAGGCGCCATGCTGGTCAGCCGGGACCGCGCGCAACGATTCGCCGCGGTGCCGGTGACCATCCCACCCGGCGGCAGCGGGGTCGGCGCGGGTGACGCGATGCTGGCCGGCGTCGCCGTCGGCCTGATCCGGGGCTGGCCGGTGGACGAGGCGGCCCGGCTCGGCATCGCCACCGGAGCCGCGACGCTGCTCACCCCGGGAACGGCGCCGTGCACCCGGGCAGACGCCGAACGGCTGTTCCTGGAGACTGAGCATCCGGTGGACCTGGACCTGGTTAGGAGCCGTGATGCCTGAATCGTTCACACCACCGTCGATCGTGGTCGGCATCGACGGCTCACCGGACGCGGTGCGGGCGGCATTGTGGGCCGTACCCGAAGCCCTCAGCCGCGATATCGCACTGCGCCTGGTCTCGGTGGCGGCCGACTCGATGGTGAACGAAGCCGCCACCGCCGAAGCTCAGCGGGATCTCAATGCCGCGCTGGCAGCGGTGCGGACGGCCGACGGCGCGGTGCGCGTTGAGACCGCCGTGCTGACCGGGGAGCCGGTCGCGGCGCTGCTGGCAGCATCCCGCGACGCGGCGATGCTCTGCGTGGGGGCGGTGGGCTCGACCGCCGGCGCGCTGGCAGCCGGCGCGCACTGCCCGGTCGCCGCGGTCCGCGGCGCGGACCGGCCGGATCCGGGATGGGTGGCCCCGGGCTGGGTCGCCGTCGAACTGGACGGGACGCCGGACAGCGCCGCGGTGCTGCAGTTCGCCGTCGAGGAGGCCCGGCTCAGGGGGGTGCCGCTGCGGGCCCTGGGCGCATGGCAGTCCCACAAGACCAGCATCTGCGACTCGAACCAGGCCGCCGAGAGTGACCGCCTGGTTCGCGCACAGATCGACCGCCGGCTCTCGGAATGGCAGCGCCACTACCCCGACCTCGACGTCAGGCCGGTGGCCGTGCACGGCCGGATGTTCGACTATCTGGTCCGCAACGCCGCCAAGATCCAGCTCGTCGTGGTGGGCGCGGGCAACGCCGACGCCGGCGAACTCCTCGGCCGTGCCGGCCTCAGCGCCCTGCACGACACCGACTGCTCGGTGCTGGTCGTCGACCGGCAGCGGTTGTTGTGACAGTGTTATCGGCATGGTCACGGTCTTCCTCGTCGACGACCACGAAGTGGTCCGCCGTGGGCTGATCGGCTTGCTCAGTGCTGATCCCGACCTCGAAGTCATCGGCGAAGCCGGTTCGGTCGCCCAGGCGCTGGCGCAGGTGCCGGCGCTGAGGCCGGACGTGGCGGTGCTCGACGTCCGGCTGCCCGACGGCAACGGCATCGAACTGTGCCGCGACCTGCTCTCCAAGATGCCCGACCTGCGCTGCCTGATGCTCACCTCGTTCACCTCCGACGAGGCGATGCTCGACGCCATCCTGGCCGGCGCCAGCGGCTACGTGATCAAGGACATCAAGGGCATGGAACTGGCCCAGGCGATCAAGGACGTCGGCGCGGGCCGTTCGCTGCTCGACAACCGCGCCGCGGCGGCGCTGATGGCCAAACTGCGCGGCGCCTCGGAACGGTCCGACCCGCTGTCGGGCCTGACCGATCAGGAACGGGTGCTGCTGGGACTGCTCGGTGAAGGTCTGACCAACAAGCAGATCGCGGCGCGGATGTTCCTGGCCGAGAAGACGGTGAAGAACTACGTGTCCCGGTTGCTCGCCAAGCTCGGAATGGAACGCCGCACCCAGGCCGCGGTATTCGTCTCCAGACTCGAGAACGGCCGTCGAACCGACCGGTGACCCGGTGCCCGGCGTCTGGCACGATGGTGCCGTGGCGGACCGCGTTTCGCAGATCGGCACGGGCCGCGACCGGCTGGACGGGCTGGTCCAGGCGATGCTCGTGGTGAACGCCGGACTGGATCTTGACGCCACCCTGCGAACCATCGTTCACACCGCGATCAATCTTGCGGACTGCCGCTACGGCGCACTCGGCGTCCGCGGTATCGACAACCGGGACGAAATCGTCGAGTTCATCACCGAGGGTATCGACTCCGAAACCCGCGATCGCATCGGACCGCCTCCGGAGGGACGCGGGGTACTCGGTGTGCTGATCGAGCAGCCCGAGCCGATCCGGCTCGACAACATCCTGGATCATCCTGCCTCCGTTGGCTTTCCGCCGAACCATCCTCCGATGCGGACGTTCCTCGGTGTGCCGGTCCGTATTCGTGACGAGGTCTTCGGCAACCTGTACCTGACCGAGAAGGCCGGCGGTCTCCCGTTCACCGAGGACGACGAGGTGCTGGTCGAGGCGCTCGCCGCCGCGGCCGGAGTCGCAATCGCCAACGCCCGCCTCTACGAACAGTCCCGGGTCCGGCAGTCGTTCATCGAGGCGACCCGCGACATCGGCACCGAACTCCTCGGCGGCGCCGAACCGGCCCTGATGTTCCGGCTCGTCGCCGACGAAGCGCTGACACTGACCGACGCCGATGCCGTTCTGGTTGCGGTGCCGGACCTCGACGGCCGACTGATCGTCGCCGAGACCGCCGGCGATGCCCCGCCCGCAAACGCCTGCCTTGACATCAGTCTCGACGACGGGACCATCGGCCGGACGTTCACGGCGCGGCAAGCGCTGCGTCTGGACAGGCTCGACGAATTGCCCTATCTGGCAACGGATTGCGGTCCCGCACTGGTGTTGCCACTGGGCACCACCGACACCGTCGCCGGAGTGCTGGTGATCATGCGCCGCAACGGCGCCCGCGGGTTCACCGACGACCAGCTGGACATGATGAGCGCCTTCGCCGATCAGGCGACGCTGGCCTGGCAGTTGGCCAGCACCCAGCGCCGGGTGCGTGAGCTGGACCTGCTCAGCGATCGCGACCGGATCGCCCGAGATCTGCACGACCACGTCATCCAACGGCTGTTCGCCGTGGGCCTGTCGCTGCAGGGCACCATTCCCCGAACCTCCCCGCCCGAGGTGGCCGCCCGCCTCGTCGAGGCCGTCGACGATCTGCAGAGCGTGATCCAGGAGATCCGCACCGCGATCTTCGACCTGCACGGCGGTGGCTCCGGGACAACCCGACTCCGGCAGCGGCTCACCGCCGCAGTCGAGGCGTTCGCCGGGACCGGGCCGCGCAGCAGCATCGGATTCGTCGGACCGCTGTCGGTGATCGAACCGCATTTAGCCGATCACGCCGAGGCGGTGGTCCGGGAGGCGATGTCCAATGCGGTGCGGCACGCGCGCGCCAACACCGTGACCGTGACCGTGCGGGTGCTCGACGACTTCACCGTCGAGGTGGTCGACGACGGCCGGGGCATGCCGCCCGACGTGACGGCCAGCGGACTCAACAACCTGCGCCGCCGCGCCGAAGCCGTCGGCGGCGAGATGGTGATCAGCGACGCGTCCAGCGGCGGGACCGTGCTGCGCTGGACCGCACCGCTGGGTTAGGTCACACCGGGGTCACGCCGGCATCGTCACCGCGCGATGATCACCGGCATCCGGGCGGCATGCGCGATCCCGCTGCTCACCGAACCCAGCAACATGCCGGCGAAGCCGCCGCGACCGTGGCTGCCCACGACCAGCAACTGGGCCTCCTTGGCCTGCTCGAGCAGTTGATGCGCGGGCCGGTCGGCTACCACGACCCGTCGAACCAGCACGTCCGGGTAGCGCTCCTGCCAACCCGACAACCGCTCGCTGAGGACCTCCTCGGCCAGGCCCTGTTGGACCGACCAGTCAACGCCGGGGAACTCGAACACCCCGGTGTCGCTCCAGGCGTGGACGGCCACCAGGTCGACGCCGCGAAACGACGCCTCCTCGAACGCGATCCTGACCGCCTTCTCCGACGCCGGAGACCCGTCCACGCCGACCACCACCGGGGCCTTGGAGGGATGCGGCATCAGCGGATCCTCGTCGTGGATGATCGCCACCGGGCAGAACGCATGATGGACCAGCCCGGTGCTGACCGAGCCGAGCAGGCCGCGTGCCAGGGCGCCCCGCCCACGGCAGCCGAGCACGATCAACTGGGCGTCCTTGGACGCCTCGACCAGTGTCGGGACCGACGGGCCGGCCACCATTTCACTGCTGATCTCGAGATCCCCGGCGGCCTCCCCGGCGATCGCGAGGGCGGCGTCGAGCACCTTGCGGCCCTCGTCCTCCTGCCACTGGACGTATCCCTCGGGCATCGGGACCTCGGGAAAGGCCATGACGACCGGCGGGTTGAGCACGTTGACCAGCTTCAGCGGCACCCGGCGCATCGCCGCGTTCCGTGCCGCCCAGTCGACGGCGACCTTCGACACCGCTGAACCGTCGACCCCGACGACGATCGGGCGAGTGCTTGGCGCAGTGGACATTTGGGGACCCCTCCTTGGTTGCGTGAATTCACTGTAGACCGGGGGGTCCGCTATATCGTCACACCATGGGAAGTGAGCGCACCGACATCACACCGGTCGCCATCGACCCCCGCTACCACGACGCGGTCCTGTTCGACCTCGACGGCGTCATCACCGACACCGCCGCACTGCATGCGGCGGCCTGGCAGGAACTCTTCGACGGGTATCTGAGTGGCCGGGCGTCGTCGCCGGCGGAGCACCACGGCCCGTTCACAGCCGAGGATTACCGGCACTTCATCGACGGCAAGCCGCGCTACGACGGGGTGCGTGATTTCCTGGCCTCCCGCGGCGTCACGCTGCCGTGGGGGGCGAACGCCGACGGTCCCGATCTGGAGACCGTCTGCGGTCTGGGCAACCGCAAACAGGCGCTGTTCCTGGCGAAGGTCGATGCCGGCGTGCCGGTGTTCGAATCCACCGTGTCGCTGGTGCGGCGGCTGCGTGACGCCGGTATCCGGGTCGCCGTCATCTCGGCCAGCCGCAACTGCGCCCTGGTGCTCGAATCAGCCGGGCTCACAGACCTTTTCCCGGTCCGAGTCGACGGAGTCGTGACCGCCGAACTGGGTCTGCCCGGCAAGCCGGACCCGGCGATCCTGCTGGAGGCCGCAGCCCGTCTCGGCGCGCGCCCCGGACGCAGCGTCGTCGTCGAGGACTCCGAGGCCGGCGTCGCGGCGGCCCGGGCCGGCGGGTTCGGACTGGTGATCGGCGTCGACCGCACCGGTGCGTCCGCCGCGCAGTTGAGCGACTGCGGCGCCGATGCGGTCATCGGGGACCTTGCCGACGTCACCGTTCGCACCATCGACCGGCGGATGTCGGTGCTGCCCGACGCCCTGCTGTCGTTCGAGCAGATCGCCGGGGTCTCCTCGGCCAGGCGGCCGGCGTTCTTCTTCGACTTCGACGGCACGCTGTCCGACATCGTCGACGAACCGGGCGCCGCAGCGCTGGTTGACGGCGCCGACGCGGCACTGCGGGCGCTGGCCGCGCAGTATCCGGTGGCGGTGCTCTCCGGTCGCGGCCTCGATGACATCCGGGAGCGGGTCAGCATTCCCGGACTGTGGTACGCCGGAAGTCACGGCTTCGAGATGGTCGCTCCGGACGGGACCTACCACCACAACGAGACCGCCGCGCATGCCGTGCCGATGCTGGCGAACGCCGCCGACGAACTGCGGCAGCGCTTGTCGTCGATCCCCGGGGTCGTCGTCGAACACAAGCGGTATGCGGTGGCCGTGCACTACCGAAACGCGGCCGAGGGCGCGGCAGCGGCCGTCACCGCGGCCGTACACGACGCGGGCCGGCGCAGCGGCCTGAAAGTGACCTCAGGCCGGATGGTCGTGGAACTGAGGCCGAACCTGGACTGGGACAAGGGCAGAACCCTGGAATGGATCGCCCGTGAGATCGACGGCGAGGAGACCCTGCTGCCGATCTTCATCGGCGACGACCTGACCGACGAGGACGCTTTCGACTCGGTTCTGCACGACGGCATCGGGATCGTGGTGCAGCACAGCGAGGACGGCGACCGGTCGACGGCTGCGCGGTTCGCCCTGAGCGACCCTTCGCACGTTCGCGAATTCATCGAACGGATGGTGGATCAGGGCGGAATCGAGAGCCAAACCCGCAGCAGCCCTTGGACATTCACTTTCGGCGGCTACATCCCCGAGCAGGAGCGACTGCGCGAGACGCTGTGCTCGGTGGGCAACGGCTACCGGGCCACCCGCGGTTGCGCGCCGGAAGCCGACGCCGGGCCGCTGCATTACCCGGGGACCTACGCGGCCGGCCTGTACAACCGGCTCACCGACGAGATCGCCGGGGTCCGGATCGAGAACGAGAGCCTGGTCAATCTGCCGAACTGGCTGTCGCTGAAGTTCCGCATCGACGGCGACGACTGGTTCGACATCGACGGATGCGAGGTGCTGACCTATCAGCAGACAATGGATCTACGGCACGCCGAACTGACCCGGGACTTCCGGTTCCGTGACCCGGCCGGCCGGATCACCCGGGTGCTGCAGCGCCGCATCGCGGCGATGCACCAGCCGCACGCCTGCGCGCTGGAGACCACGGTGTGGGCCGAGAACTGGTCGGGCACTGTGGAATTCCTCTCGCTGATCGACGGTGACGTCCGCAATGCCGGGGTCGAACGCTACAGCGCACTGGCCAGCGACCACCTGGTCGCCACATCCACCCTGGAACTTTCGCCGGACGCCGCGCTACTGGTGTGCGAGACGGTGCAGTCCCGGATACCGATCGCGGTGGCGGCCCGCACCACGGTCTGGCGTGACGGCGAGCCGCTGGCCGCCGACCGTCGGTTCGTCGACGAACCGCGCCGTACCGGTCACGACTGTGTCGTGCGACTGGAGGCCGGCGAATCGGTCACCGTGGAGAAACTGGCCGCCATCTTCACCGGCCGCAATCACGCCATCTCCGAACCGGGCGACGCCGCGGCGCGACTCCTCGACAGCCTCGACCGTTACGCGGACCTGCGCGAGGGCCACGTCCGCGAGTGGGCGCACCTGTGGGAGCGGTTCGACATCGATTTCGATTCCGATCCGGACGCCATGCGGGTGGTTCGCCTGCACCTGCTGCACCTGCTGGAGACGGTTCCCAACCGCGCCGAAGACCTCGACGCCGGGGTGCCGGCCCGCGGACTCAACGGCGAGGCCTACCGCGGCCACATCTTCTGGGACGAACTGTTCGTCTTCCCGGTGCTCAATCTGCGCTCCCCCGCGGTCACCCGTTCGCTGCTGCGCTACCGCTACCGACGACTCCCCGAAGCCCGCCGGGCCGCCCGCGAGGCCGGCTACGCCGGTGCGATGTTCCCCTGGCAGTCCGGCAGCGACGGCCGGGAGGAGAGCCAGAAGCTGCACCTGAACCCGAATTCCGGCCGGTGGAACCCCGACGCCAGCGCCCGGGCGCATCACATCGGCATCGCGGTGGCCTACAACGTCTGGCAGTACTACCAGGTGACCGGGGATCTGGAGTACCTCACCGAGAACGGCGCCGAGATGCTCGCCGAGATTGCCCGGTTCTGGGTGAGCCGCGCGGAGTTCGACGAGTCCCTCGACGAAGGTCGGGGCCGCTATGTGATTCGCGGCGTGATCGGTCCCGACGAGTTCCACTCCGGATACCCGGACCGCCCCTACGACGGTGTCGACAACAACGCCTACACCAACGTGATGGCGGTGTGGGTGATCGTCCGCGCCCTGGACGCACTGGACGCGCTGCCACTGCGCGAACGCCTTGACCTGATGGAGTCACTGGGCATCCGCGGCAGCGAACTGGACCGCTGGGACGAGGTCAGCCGGCGGATGTTCGTGCCGTTCCACTCCGGCCTGACATCCGGGCCTTCGCCCGGGGGCGACGTCATCAGCCAGTTCGAGGGCTATGCCGATCTCGAGGAGTTGGACTGGCACGGACTGCGTGAGCGGCACGGCAACATTCAGCGCCTGGACCGGATCCTGGAGGCGGACAACGACAGCGTCAACCGCTACAAGGCCTCCAAGCAGGCCGACGTGCTGATGCTGTTCTATCTGCTCTCCGCCGACGAGTTGCGCGAACTGTTCGCCCGGATGGGCTACCGCTTCACCCCCGAGCAGATTCCGCTGACCGTCGACTACTACCTGCACCGCACCTCACACGGTTCGACGCTGAGCGGCGTGGTGCACGCCTGGGTGCTGGCCCGCGGCGACCGCGAACGGGCGATGCGGTATTTCCAGCAAGTGCTCGCCTCCGACGTCGCCGACATCCAGGGCGGCACCACCGCCGAAGGCATCCACATCGCGGCGATGGCCGGCAGCATCGACCTGTTGCAGCGCTGCCTGACCGGCCTGGAGACCCGGGCCGACCGGCTGATCATCAACCCGCTATGGCCGGAAAGCCTTGGCGCACTGCGGATGCCGATCTTCTACCGCGGTTACCGTCTGCATCTGACGATCCGCGGCCGTAGCACCGAGATCAGCGTCGACCCCTCCGATCACCCGCCGATCGACGTCGAGTGCCGCGGGGTGGTGCAGACCCTGACGCCGGGCAGCACGCTGAGGTTCGGCTAACAGACCCGGCTCACCACGTCCGGGCCGACGTTGGAGGCCCCGCTGTGCAGCCAGTCGGCGACCTCGTTCAGCGGCCGGCGCGGGGTGGCCGGCAGCGGGTCGGCGCCCACCGGTGACCAGCCGACGCGCACGATCATCTGCGGGTAGCCGCTGGCGCCGAAGACGTCTTCGCGAACCGACGCCCGCGTTTCGGCGATCTCCAGCGGTTCGGTCACCGGACAACTGGCCAGCCCCATCGCTGTCGCCGACAGCAGCACCAGGCTGGTCACCTCACCGGCCCGCAGCCGGGCGAGTTCGTCGTCACCCTCGGTGCCGAGCACCAGCATCGCGGCGTTGTCCGCGCTGGACGGCGCCTGCGACGGCTGGCGCAACGCCGGTCCGGCGAACACCCGCGCCGGGATCGGGGCCGCCTCATCCGGATCGGGGGTGTTGCGGGCCGGGACCCCTGCCACCGATCCGTGCCGGCCACTCCAGGCCGTGAGCTCGGCGAGATAGTCCGGGTCGTTGCTGTGCCGGGCCACCGACTCCGCGACGATCGCGTTCAGGGCGGGAATCTCGTCGACCTGGCGCAGCATCACCCCGGCGCGCGCGGCGCGTGCTCCCATCAGGGCGATATCCCCCCACGGCACCGGCCACGAACCGTAGGTGCGGCGATCGGTCCGCCGCCGGGTGATCGCCGCGGCCAGCGTGACGTCGAGTTCGCCGGGCGGTTGGGCGGTGACGGTGATGACCGCCAGATGATGGGGATCGGACGGATCGGGCAGCCGGTCCACCGTGGCGCGCCACCCGGCCGCCGCCAGCGCCACCGTGCAGTGGTGCAGGGCCGCACCGCAACTGAGCATCATGTCGCGGCGGTCGGGGTCGATCCGCGGGAGGTGCCGGCTGGGATCGGCGTACAGGTGCAGACTGTCCGGTCCGACCCGCCAGTGCCACGGCTGCGAGTTGTGCACCGACGGCGCACGGTTGGCCAGCACGAGCACGTCCCTGATGGCATCAGGGCCGGGAAATTCCACGCCCATGCGATTCCGTTCTCGAGAACTCCAACCGGTCCTGTCACTCTCGCGCCGGCGGGGGTGCGCGTGACAGGGCCGTAAGTCCTCAGCTGACGGGACTTCGGCGTTGTCGGCGGGGCCTCAGACCGGTTTGAAATCCGAGATCAGCCAGTGGCCGTCATGCTTGACCAGAGTGAGGATGACGCTGCTGGTGGACAGCGCCGGGGTCGGCCGTTGCCGGCTGGTGGTGACCTGATTGACGAACACCAGAACCTTCGCGCTGTCCGGTTGCATCTGTTCCACCGCGGCGCGGGTGACGCTGGCCTCGGTCTTGACGCCGGCCTGCTTGGCCGCCGGGATGACGGTCTGGTCGACGCGGTCGCTGTACTGCTTCAGGAAGTCACCGGTCAGCCGGGACTTGGCATCGGCCAGATCCTTGTCGACCGTCTCCGGCGAGTAGGTCAGCAACGCCTCGGTGCCGGACTTCGCGGCGTCGAGCAACTGCTCCCGCGCGGCCTGGTCGGTGAGCTGATCGGGGCGGAAGACGAACCAGTAGACCGATCCGGCGAGCAGCGCCGAAATCAGCAGGGCCGCCGCGGTGATCAGCGTCAGTTTGTTGCGCCGCGGCGCCGCCGGAGTGACCTCGATGGGCTCCGGCGTCTCGGCGCTCTCGACCGTCTCGGCGCTCTCGACCGTCTCGGCGCTCTTGGGGATTTCGGCGCTCTCGGGGATTTCGGCGTCCTTCTCGTCGCTCACGGCACGAACTCCACGTCCGACATCTTCACGTTGTCCCCGTCCCGGGTCACTGTCACGCTCATCCGCCACGGTCGGGGATCCTCTTTCGCTCCGTTGGCATTGGTCACCTGCGAACTGGCCGCCACCAGCACGACCGCGGTGTCAGCCTCCGCCGACTCCAGCGCCGCGGCACTGATCGACCCCTTGGTCACGGCTTTGGACAGCTCGGCGGTCTTGATGAAATCGTCTGCGCGTCTGGCGAAGTCGTCCCGGAACGAGCCGGTGGACAACTCGAGGATGCGCCGAACGTCGTCCTTGGCCCGGGTGTGGTCGATGGTGAGCAGGGCCGTCACACCGGTACGGGCGGCGTCGACGAACCGGGCGTCGGCAGCGCGGTGCGCCGCAACCCCGCGGTGCTGCCAGAGCATCAGCACGGTCAGGGTCAGGGCCGCTGCGGTCAGCACCGCGACCACCCCCATCACGATGACCGACGGCTTCCGCAACGGGGACTGGGCCGGCAACGGGGACTGGGCCGGCACCGGGGATTGGGCCGGCACCGGGTCGGTCGTGCGCAGCCTGGCGGCCTCGGTCCGGGCGCGATCGGCATCAGCGCGGGCCTGGGCTTCCGCCGCCTCGGCCTCGGCCAGTTCGGCCAGCACCTGAGTCGCCGTCGCAGGGACTTCCCGGGACTCCGACATGGGTCGATGCTAGACGCCCCAATCCCCCTGCCAGGCGGCAGGCGTCGTGCCACACTGCGGATATGCGGATTGTCCGAGTCCGGGTCGTCCGGGTATGCGCGGCGTTCTGCCTGACTGCCGCCGGGACGGTGGCGGCTACGGCTGCGACCGCGCCGACCGCCGTCGCCGACGATGTGCTGCACGACGTGACCTACACCGTCTCCACCGAGCGGCCGTTCCTCGCCGACATCTACTACCGCGACACTCAACCGCCGAACTTCGCCGACTACAGCCACGACCCGTACGTGTTCAGCCCCAAGATCGAGGCGGACCTCGGGCCCGACCGTCCCTGGGTGCTCAACGTCAAGCTGGCCGATCCGCAGTCCTGGGCGATGGTGGTCGGCACCAGCGGCCTGAGCCCCAACCCGCCGGGCTTCCGCTGCACGCTGGCGGTGGACGGAACGGTCGTGGTGAGCAACTCCGGCGCCAAGGGCGCGCTGTGCTCCCTACGACACTGGTGATTCAGCGACTGGTGAGGTCAGGCGTCGCCGCGCAGCCACAGCATCGCGTTGCCCTGCGCCGCACAGGTCAGGAACAACCCGTCGGGCGCCTGCGCGACCGAGTTCTCGTAGCCGGTGCAACTGGTGTTGAGTTCCTTGATCCCCACCATCGGCGGCGACCGGAAGAACCTCGGTTCATAGCGGCGCGGGGATCCGCAGAACACCAGCCGTCCCCACGAGGTCGTGCCGAAGACGTAGAACGAGGTGTCCGCGCAGGGCGCGCCCAGCACCACCCCGGGAGCGATCCCGGGCGTGCAGAACGCGTCATTGCACTCGTTGGCCTGCGCCGGCGCCGGCACAGCAAGGCCAGCTACCGCCAACAGCGCGGCGGCGGCCACCTTCAGGCGCGGGGTCGGTCCCACGGCTTCACTGTCGCATATCGCAGCGGTGCCGTCCGGCGCTCATGAAAGATTTCCTAAGCTGCGCTTGACAGCCGACGATGCGACGGCCGCGAACGGTGAGGAGATCCGATGACGGAGCCCGGCGGCGACGAACCAGCCCGCGCGGCGGAGGCGGAGGTGGCCGCAGCAGAAGTCCGGGACGCCGAGGCGCGTGCCGAGGCCGCCCGCCTCCGGGCGGCGGAGTTGCGCCGCCAGCTGGACGATCTGGAGCAGCTCGATGCGTCGAATCCGTCCGGCTCCCCGACCCGGCTGATCGCAACGCTGATAGCCGCAGTGGCGACGGTGGCACTGTTGTCGGCTACCGGGTACATGCTCTGGCAGCACCGCAGCGCCGAACAACAGCGCCGCCAGGCAGCCGAGTACGCGGCCACGGCCCGCCAGGGGGTGATCAACCTGATGTCGGTGGACTACACCACCGCCAAGGACACCGTCCAACGCGTCATCGACGGGTCGACCGGCCGGTTCCGCTCCAATTTCGAGGAATCCGCCGACGACTTCGTCAGGGCGTTGCAGGAGGAGAAGATCGTCACCAGGGCCACCGTCAACGATGCGGCGGTGGAATCGGTCACCGGCAACTCCGCGGTGGTGCTGATCTCGGCGACCTCGCAGCGCGAGGGCGCGGACTCGCCCAAGTCCCAGCAGCAGCCTCGGGTCTGGCGGGTGGTGGTCACCATGGAACGTGACGGCGATCAGATGAAGTTGTCCGGGATCGAGTTCGTGTGACGCGCTGGCAGGATTTCGCCGCTGCCGCGGGTGCCCCGGCGACCGATTACGCCGCCCTGTGGCAGTGGTCGGTGGACCACCCGGCCCGGTTCTGGCGGGCGCTGTGGGAGTACTTCGATGTGCGCGCCACGACCGGTCCCGCCGACTGTGAGGCGGGTGTCCTCGCCGATGCGCGGATGCCCGGCGCGCGGTGGTTTCCCGGCGTCCGACTGAACTACGTCGACCAGGTGCTGCGGCATGCCGATCTCAGCGGACCGGCCGTGATCGGTATCGACGAGGACGGCACCCGGACCGTGATCGACTGGTCGGAACTGCCCGGACGGGTCGGTGCGGTGGCCGCCGAACTGCGCCGCCTCGGCGTCGGTCCGGGCGACCGGGTCGGCGCGTACCTGCCCGACATCGCCGAGGCCGCGATCGCGTTCCTGGCGTGCGCATCCGTCGGCGCAGTCTGGTCCTCGTGCGGCCAGGACTACGCCCCGGCGGGGGCGGCCGCACGGCTGGGCCAGCTGGAGCCCAAGGTGTTGTTCAGCTGCTCGGGTTACCGGCTGAACGGGAATTGGGTGGACAAGAGCGACGACACCGCCGAACTGCTCGGGATGCTTTCCGGCACAACACATTTGGTGAATCTGGACGACGACGCCTACCGCGCCCTGATCGCCCGGCCGGTGACCCCGGAGGTGACCCCGGTGGCGTTCGACCACCCGTTGTGGGTGCTGTTCACCTCCGGCACCACCGGGCGCCCCAAGGGCATCGTGCACGGCCACGGCGGGGTGCTGCTCGAACACCTCAAGGCGGCGGGCCTGCACGCCGGACTCGGACCCGACGACGTGTTCTTCTGGCAGACGGCGCTGAGCTGGATGATGTGGAACTTCCGGCTCGCCGGGCTGCTGTGCGGGTCCACCGTGGTCTGCTACAGCGGCCATCCGATGCACCCGAACGCCGACCGGCTGTGGGAGCTGGTGCAGACCGAGCAGGTGACCTACTTCGGCACCAGCCCGGGCCATCTGCTGGCCTCCCGCAAGGCCGGCCTGCACCCGGGCGTCGAGCACGACCTGAGCCGGCTGCACACCTTGGGCAGTACCGGCTCCCCACTGCCGGCCGACCTGTTCGAATGGGTCAAAGCCGAGGTGGGCGCGCACGTCGAGGTGTCCTCGGTCAGCGGCGGCACCGACGTGGTCACCGCGTTCGCCGGGGGCACCACCGGCGTTCCCGCGCTGCCCGGCGAGCTCGCCACCCGCTACCTCGGCGTGGATCTGCACAGCTGGTCACCGCGGCGCGAACCGCTGATCGGCGAGGTCGGCGAGCTGGTGATCACCACACCGATGCCGTCGATGCCCATCGCGTTCTGGGACGACGCGGACGGATCCCGTTACCGCGCAGCCTATTTCGACCACGAGTGGGCCGACGGCCCCGATTCCCCCGACAAGGAATCAGGCGTATGGCGGCACGGCGACTGGCTGACAGTCACCGAGCGCGGCTCACTGGTGATCCACGGCCGCAGCGATGCGACCCTGAACCGGCACGGCATCCGGATGGGATCGGCCGACATCTACGAAGTGGTCGAAGGCATCGACGCGGTGAGCGAGGCCTTCGTTCTCGGCATCGACGGACCGGACGGCGCCTACTGGATGCCGTTGTTCGTCACCCTGGCCGAGGGCCATCAGCTCGACGCCGGGTTGACCGACGCCATCCGGACCAGGATCCGCACCACCCTGTCGCCGCGGCATGTGCCCGACGACGTCATCGCCGCGCCCGGAATCCCGCACACCCGCACCGGCAAGAAACTGGAGGTTCCGGTCACCGCGATCATGGCCGGCCACACCGACGTCTCGCTGGATCCCCGCTCCATCGACCGGCCTGAACTCATCGAGTGGTACCGAGAGCAGGGCCGCAGGCACTGGAGTTAGATTCGAAGATATGACAACAGGTTCAGCGGTGCCAACGGTATTCATCTCCGGAGCCGCCGCAGGGATCGGCCGGGCCACCGCGCTGGAGTTCGCCCGGCGGGGATACCGGGTCGGCGCCTACGACATCGACCTCGGCGGACTGGCCACCCTGCGCGACGAGATCACCAGCCGCGGCGGCGACGTCGCCATCGGAGGACTCGACGTCACCGAGGCCACCGACTGGGAAGAGCAACTCGCGGCGTTCACCGGCGCATCACGCCGGCTGGACATCCTGGTGAACAACGCCGGCATTCTCAGTTCCGGCCGCTTCGAGGAGATCCCGCTGGCAACCCAGCGCAAGATCGTCGAGGTCAACGTCTGCGGCGCGATGGCCGGACTGCACACCGCATTCCCCTATCTCCGAGACACCCACGGCGCGCAGGTCGTCAACCTGTGCTCGGCCTCGGCGATCTACGGCCAGCCCGAACTGGCCACCTACTCGGCCACCAAATTCGCCGTTCGCGGCCTCACCGAGGCGCTGGAACTCGAGTGGCGCCGGTACGGGATCCGGGTGATCGCCATGTGGCCGCTGTTCGTGCAGACCGCGATGGTCGACGGCGTGGAAACCGGCAGCACCAAGTCACTCGGCGTGCACCTCACCCCGGACGACGTGGCACAGGCCATCTATTCCGCCACCCATCCCGGCCGGGAGTGGCTGACGAAGGTGCACTATCCGGTCGGCCTGCAGACCAAGCTGTTCGCGAGCGTGGCGCAGGTGTCGCCGAACTGGGTTCAGCGGTTGATGAACAAGACGGTGACCCGGTCTTGAACCGGGTCAGCCCACCGTCGAGACGGGCACCCGTCGGGGTTGCTGGTTCTGCACGAAGGAATTGCACAATCCGAGTTTGCTGGCAACGCACGGAACCCCGTTGATGGTGGCGGTGTTCACCGGCGCCAGGCATTGCGGCGTGTAGGGATTGGGTACGAAGCCAGGGGCGCAGGCCTGGGCCAGAGCAGGGGGCCCCAAGGCCACGCCCGCAGCGACCAGCGCACCGGCCACCAGCGCCCGGATAATGTTTGCTGTCATCAACCTTGCCTCCGGCTACAAGGGTACCGCGTAGCATCTTCGCCATGTCTGAGCCGATCCAGTACCCGGCCAATCCCGCCGGCCCGCCCATCCCTTATCCGGGTGCGCCGCAGCCGCCGGTGCAGGCCCGAGGTGCGGCGGGCTGGATCGCCCCGCTGGCGTTGGTCATCTCCCTGCTGGCGGCCGGCCTCGCGGGCTGGGCGGCGTTCAAGCCCGCACCCGAGCCCGCCGCCATCGGCAATCCCGCCGTCGCCGACGCCAAGGGACAGGCCTGCAGCGCCTTCTTCCTGGTGAGCAATGGCGTCGCACTGCAGTCCCGCATCGACGCCGGACCGGACCCGGTCGCCCAGCAGGCCATCGCCGCCAACGCCCGGCTGGCCATGACCGGCGGGGCGGACTACATCCGCTCCAAGCTGGCCTCCAACACCCCCGCCGATCTCGCCGAACCGCTGGCGTCGTTCGCCGATCAGCTGCAGACGATCGCGCAGTACTACCTGGCCGGCCAGACCAACGAGAATCCCGAGCAGGCCGCCCGGCTTGCGACCGCCGACCAGAGCTCCAAGACGCTCGCCGCGATCTGCAAGCAGTAGGCCCGTGATCATGCGACGGAATCTGGTGGCGGCGCTGATCGCGGGATCCGCCCTGTTGTCGGTCGGCCCCGCCGGAATGTCCGCGGCCGACGACACCGTGCCGCCGGCTCCGCTGCCGGCCGAAGCAGCCGCACCGCCCCAGCGGATCATTCCGCCGGACATCGTTCCGGCCCTCGGCAACGTGCTCGCGCAGAGCGGGTCGGAGAAGGCGGGGCTGTTCGGGCTGCCCGACATCTCCGCGCACGGCGGCGATCTGCTGCTGGCGCAGAACACCGCACCGGCGGCCCCGGGCGGCGGTCAGGTTGCCGGGATCTATCCGCTGGACGCGTTCCAGTCCAACTATCTGCTCCCGCAGTACGAGACACCGGCCGTCCTCGGGCAGGGCACCCCGGCCCCCGGGATCGGACCGGATGCCGACATTCCGGGCACCGGCCGGATCGCCTTCCTGAGGCGGCTGCACGAGATGTACGCCGCCGGTGACCTCAAGGGTTCGCTGCTGGGCCAGATGCCGGCATCGGCCTGGGACCCGCCGGCCGAGGAGGCCGCCGCGACAGCGCCCGTCACAGCAGCGCCTGTCACAGCAGCGCCCGTCACCAACGTCCCGAACCCGTGACGACACCGCCGCCGCGCCTGATCGTCGAGCCCGACGACGGTCTGGAACCGGTGCGCGACTTCATCTCCTCGGCCGAAAGCACCTTGCTGATAAAGCAATTCACCTTCACCGAACCCAGTCTGGTGGCGGCCACCATCGACCGCTTCAGGGCCGGTGTGAACGTTCGGGTGATGCTCAACGCGAAGCGGTCCGGCGGCGACCGCGCCAACGACGAGACCTACGAAGAACTTCACGCGGCCGGGGTCGACGTCCAGTGGTCGAGCCCCAAGTTCTATGTGACACACGAGAAGTCGATCGTGGTGGACGGCAAGGCCGCGATGGTCGCCACCTACAACCTGATGATCAAGTACTTCACCCTCACCCGCGACTACGGGATCATCACCTACGACCCCGATCACATCGCACAGATCATCGACGTCTTCAACGCCGACTGGGAGCATCTCGATTTCACCCCGGCCGAGGACGCCGGTCTGCTGTGGAGCAACTCCAATTCGCGCTTTCAGATGGCCCGTTTCATCGACCGCGCCACCGAGACCCTGCTCGTGCAGCATCCCAAGTTCGTCGATGCGGTGATCCTCGACCGGCTCGTCGACGCGGCCGATCGCGGCGTGAAGGTCAAGGTGCTGTGCGGCGGCAAGCACGGGATCAGCGACTGGGACATCCTGGACACCTTCTCGTCGCTGCGCACCCTGCGCCGGTTCGGCGTCAAGGTCCGTAAGCAGAAGAACCTGCGGGTGCACGCCAAACTTCTCGTCGTCGACGGTCGCGAGGCGCTGGTCGGGTCGATGAACATCGACCGCAGCGCCTTCGACCTGCGCCGCGAACTCGGCGTGATCATCGACGAACCGGAGATCGTCGACCGGTTGCGCCGGGTGTTCAAGTCCGACTGGAAGAGCTCGCACCACTACGAGGCGCCCGATCCACTCGGCGATCACCACGAGGACGACTTCCCACACGACGAGGATCTGTTGCATGAGTGAGTCCCCACCCCGGGCCTCACTGGCGGAGATCGCCTTCACGTTCAATCACATCGCGCTGGCATCGTTCGGCGGCGGCCTGTCGGCGTGGTCGCGCGAGATCGTCGTCGTCCGCAAGAAGTGGATGGGCGAGGAGCAGTTCCTGTCCGCGATGACGATGTGCCGGATCATGCCCGGCGCCAACCAGGTCAACCTGGCGGTGTTCGTCGGCTCTCACCTGCGGGCCGGACTCGGCGCGGTCGCCGCCGTCGTCGGCCTGTGCCTGGTTCCGGTGGCGCTGATGCTCACGATGGGCTTCATCTACTTCACCTTCAAAGAGGTGCCGGCCGTCAAGGGCGCCCTGCACGGCGCCTCGGCGGCCGCTGTCGCCCTGACGGTGACGATGGTGATCAAGACCGGGAAGAAATGCCTCACCGGCCCGGTCCCGATCGCACTGTTCGCCGCCGCGTTCGTCCTCAACGGTCTGCTGCGCTGGCCGTTGCTGGTCAGCCTGGCCATCCTGGCGCCGCTGAGCCTGATCTGGGCCTGGCCCCGGGATCGGGAGCCGGCGTGAAGACCTACCTGTCGCTGCTGAGCATGTTCGGCACGCTGTCGCTGCTGTCGATCGGCGGCGGCAACACCGTGCTGCCGGAAATGCACCTGCGCGCGGTCAACGGTTATCACTGGCTCACCGACGGGCAGTTCGCCGACATCTTCTCGATCTCGCAGGCCGCCCCGGGGCCGAGCATCCTGATCGTGTCGCTGGTCGGCTACGCCGCCGGACTCCAGGTGTCCGGGGTACTCGGCGGAATCCTGGGCGGGGTGATCGCCACCGTCGCGATGATCCTGCCCGCCGCGCTGCTGATGTACCTGGTGACGCTGTCCTGGAAGCGCGCTGAGAAGTCGAAGTGGCGCGTCGCCGTGGAGAGGGGGTTCGCCCCGCTGACCGTCGGCCTGATCCTGGCCACGTCCCTGGTGATGAGCCGGGCCGCCGACCATGACTGGCGGGCCTACCTCATCACCGCCGTGGCCACCGTGATCTTCGTCCGCACCGAGACCAACCCGCTGATCGTGGTCGCCGCCGCGGCGGTGCTCGGCTATCTCGGATTCGTCTGACGCCGGGTTCCATTCGTGCGGGCACTAAGTTCATAGGCGTGCGCGTCGACGGTCGGGAGATTGCTGTCTCCGGCAGCCTGCTGCAACCGCTGACCCGGCGCACCACCGAGATCTTCCGGCTCGCGCTGGCGGCGGTGTTCCTGGCGATCGTGATCACCAGTTCGCTGATCACCCGCAGCGACTGGGTCGGCCTGGAACGGTCGGTCTCCCGGATCGTCGGGGTGCTGACCCCGTTCCAGTCCAACCTGGTGTACCTGGCCTACGGCATCGCGATCGTGGCCCTCCCGTTCGTGATCCTGGTCGGCCTGATCGCCGGCCGGCAGTGGAAGTTACTCGGCGCCTACGGCGCCGCCGGCTTCATCGCGGTGCTGGCGCTGTCGATCACCGGCGAGGGCATCGCCGCTCCGCGTTGGCATTTCGACCTCACCCAGCGGTTGTCGACGGTGCTGTCCCAGTTCCTCGACGACCCGCGCTGGATCGCCATGCTGGCCGCGATTCTCACCGTGTCCGGCCCCTGGCTGCCGGCCCGGTGGCGGCGGTGGTGGTGGGGTCTGCTGCTGGCGTTCGTCCCGATCCATCTCATCGTCAGCGCCGTCGTGCCCGCGCGGTCGCTGCTCGGACTGGCGGTCGGCTGGTTCGTCGGCGCACTGGTGGTGTGGGTGGTCGGGACCCCGGCGCTGGAAGTCCCACTGGATGACACGGTCCGCGCACTGGCCCGGCGAGGATTCGACGTCGACTCCCTGACCGTCGTACGTCCCGCCGGAACGGGCCCGCTGGAACTGTCCGCAGCGGACGCGGCCGGGCGGGTCGCGGTCGTCGAGTTGTACGGCCCCAACCAACGCAGCGGCGGAGCGCTGCGCCAGTTCTGGCGCTGGCTGGTGTTGCGGGACAACGAAACCGCGCCGCTGCAGACCTCCATGCACCGTGCGGTCGAGCATCGGGCACTGCTCACCATCGCGGTCGGGGATCTCGGGATCGCCAACACCACGACGCTGACCCTGGCCGGCATGGAACGCGGCTGGACGATGTTCGCCCACACCCCACCGCGCGGCACACCGTTCACCGACGTGACCGACGACGACGCGGTCCGGCAGGTCTGGGAGTCCCTCGACACCCTCAACCGCCACCAGATCGCCCACGGCGACATGCGCGCCACCGAGATCACCATCGACTCCGGCACCGCCTTGTTCGGCGGGTTCGGCCGGGCCGAATACGGCGCCTCCGAGGAACAGCTGCAGTCCGATATCGCCCAATTGCTGGTCACCACCACCGGGAAATTCGGTGCCGAAACGGCCGTGGCGGCCGCCATCGCCGCGCTGGGCACCGATCCGGTGCTGGCCGCCTCCCGGCGGTTGACCAAGTCCGCGCTGCCCGCCCGGTTGCGCAAGACGCTGAAGGATCCCAAGGCCACCATGGCCGCCGCCCGGGATCAGGTGAAGCACCAGACCGGCGCGCAAGCGATTCAGACCGAGACCATCACCCGGTTCACCCGCAAGCAGATCATCCAACTGGTGCTGCTGGTGGCCCTGGTCTACGTGGCGTACCCGTTCATCTCCACGGTGCCGGCCTTCTTCCACGAGTTGCGCACCGCCAACTGGTGGTGGGCGCTGTTGGGTCTGGGGTTCTCCTTGGTCACCTATCTCGGTGCGGCAGCGGGGCTTTGGGCCTGCGCGGCCGAGATCGTGTCCTTCCGTCATCTGTTCGTCCTGCAGTTCGCCAACACCTTCGCCGCGACCACCACGCCGGCCGGGGTGGGCGGTCTGGCGTTGAGCACCCGGTTCCTGCAGAAGGCCGGCCTGGGCACGGTGCGCGCCACCGCGGCGGTGGCTGTGCAGCAGGCGGTCCAGGTGATCACCCACGTCGCGCTGCTGATCTTCTTCAGCGTCGCCGCCGGGGCATCGGCCGACCTCTCCCACTTCGCCCCGAAGCTGACGGTGCTCTACCTGGTCGGCGGGCTTGCCCTCGGGGCGTTGGGCGCATTCCTGTTCGTGCCGAAGTTGCGGCGCTGGCTGGACACCGCGATCCGCCCGAAGATCAACGAAGTCGGCGGCGAACTCGTCGATCTGGTGCGTGACCCCAAGCGGTTCGCGATCATCGTGTTGGGTTGTGCGGCAACCACTCTCGGTGCGGCACTCGCGCTGTGGGCGAGCATCCAGGCTTTCGGCGGCGGAACCACCTTCGTCACCGTCACGGTGGTGACGATGGTCGGCGGCACGCTGGCGTCGGCGGCCCCCACCCCCGGCGGCGTCGGCGCGGTCGAGGCGGCGCTGATCGGCGGACTGGCCGCATTCGGCGTGCCGGCCGCGATCGCGGTCCCGTCGGTGCTGCTGTACCGGATCCTGACCACCTGGCTTCCGGTGTTCATCGGCTGGCCGATCATGCGCTGGCTGTCCGACCGCGACATGATCTAGACGTCAAAGGAGACCGCGATGACCGAATGGCACGACCTCACCGGACACGTCGCTCTGGTGACCGGCGCCAACAGTGGCATCGGCCTGGGCATGGCACGCGGCCTGTGCCGGGCCGGAGCCTCCGTCGCGGTGTGGGGCACCAACGTCGAGCACAACCAATCCGCGGTCGCCGAGCTGTGCGCCGAGGGCGGCCAGGCGGCGGCCTTCCGGGTCGACGTCAGCGACGAGGTCGCCGTCGCCGACGGTGTCGCGGCGACCCTGGCCCGGTTCGGCCGGATCGACTCCTGCTTCGCCAACGCGGGGGTGCCGGGCCGGCCCGCGCCGGTGGATCAGATGAGCACCGAGGAGTGGCGCCGGGTGATGGCGGTCAACCTCGACGGCGTCTTCTTCACCGTGCGTGCCGTCGTCGGCCATATGAAGGCCCGGGGTGGCGGCGGCTCACTGGCACTGACCAGCAGCGTCTCCATGAGCGACGGGCTGCCGTTCGCCCTGCACTACGCCGCGGCCAAGGCCGGCCTGGCGGCGATGGCGCGCGGCCTTGCGGTGGAACTGGCCCGTGACGGCATCCGGGCCAACGCGATCGTGCCGGGGTGGACGGTGGCGGCGATGACCGAGGACCTACTCGCCTCCCCCGCCGCCGAAGCGAAGGTGCTGCCGCGGATCCCTTTGCGCCGGTGGGGAACTCCTGAGGACTTCAGCGCGCTGGCGGTGTGGCTGGCCAGTCCGGGATCGTCCTACTTCACCGGCCAGACGGTCGTGATGGACGGCGGCTACACCGTCTTCTGAACATTTGACAACTCAGGTGTTTCTCAGCTTTGCTTAATGTGGCAGGACAGTGGCTCCACGCAGCAGCAAGGGGATTGGAACCACTGCCCTGCTCACTTTGTTTCTAAACCCGCCACCCACCGTGGTCAATGCTTTCGGCTAATCAGCCGACGGTGCCGGCGGGGCCGATCAGCAAATCCCCCCGCCATGCCGGTACGACGAGGTGCCCCGGGTCCCCTGAGCAGGGCGCCCCCTCCGTTTGCCAAATTCGCACGGCACCGTCGAATTCGACGGTCAGTCAGCGCCGAAGACGGCACCGTCACGGGCGCATCACCGCCTTACACAACCCCTGACCGCTCCGTGTGGCGCAACAATCCCCATAGTTTGCCCATTGACCCTGGCCGGGGCTTTGCTAGCCTGCTCGAGACGCGCGGCATAGGGGTGCCCGCGGTACCTCGCAGGCAAAGGACCATTCATGCGCTCATCCGACTCTGCCCATTTCGTCGCGAGCACTCGCAACGCAGCAGGTAGCCGGCACCGCCGGCCCAACGGGCGGAGTTGGCTCCGGTCAATCGAGTTCAGCCGAACGGTTCCGCAGGATCCGACGCAGGGCTACGCCCGCTATGTGGGCCGGGTCGGCGCGCTGGCCATCGCCCTCGGTGTGGGCTCCGCCGTCGCGTCGATGCCGGTGGCTTTTGCGGATACGGCGGGTTCGGCGGGTTCGAGCACGGATGCCTCGTCGTCGTCGTCGGCGGGTTCGACGAAGACGACCTCGCCGCGGCGTTCGGGCCGTGGCGGTGCAGTGTCGTCGTCGAACGACACCACCAGCAACAGGGCGTCGCCGCGCAGTGGTGCGTCGGCTCCGGCGGCGTCGCGGACCCCGCAGGTCAACAACGACGCCCCGGTGAGTGTGCCCACCCCTGCTGTCGGCAATGACGCCCCGCTGGATGCGACCGTCGCGCGGCCGGTGGTGGCTGCTGCCCCGGCGGAGTCGGTCGCACCGGTCGGCGATGACGCCCCGGCGTCCGCAGCCCCCGTGGCCCAGGCGGCTTCTGCCCCGGCGGCCTCCCCGGCCGCGGCGACGCGCGCGACGGCGTCGACCGGAGTGAGTGCTCTGGGGTCAAATCTGTTGTCCTGGTTGGCAACTGGTGGTACCGGGGATGGTCCGGCGGTGGCGCCGTTGATGTGGACGGCGTTGGCGGTGTCGCGTCGGGAGTTGGGTTCGTCGTCGAAGACGGCGAAGGCCGCCGCGGCCGAGACCACCGGCGAGACCGCCGATCCGGGCACCGATGCGGTGCTGCTGGATGCAGCTCCCGTTGACCCGATCGATTTCACGGTGTCTGACACCGTCTTGTACAGCACCACCGTTGCCGCGAACGCGGCCGCGGTGGCGGCCTGGCAGCCGGGTGCGATTCTGCGGATCTTCTTCGGCAACGGCACCGCCGAGAACCCGAACGCGGGCATCTTGTTCGGCAACGGCTACTCCTGGACCGCTGATACCTGCGATCAGGGTGTGGCCTGCAATGGCGGCAAGGGCGGCATCTTCGGCAACGGCGGCGCCGGCTGGAACGGCGGCAACGGCGGTGCGGCGGGCTGGTTCGGCGACGGTGGTGCCGGTGGGGCCGGGATCAACGGCGGCGCCGGCGGCAACGGCGGCCGCGGGGGTCTGCTGATCGGCACCGGCGGCAACGGCGGCTCCGGCGGTGCGGCGACCTCCTCGACCGGCAACGGTGGGGCGGGCGGCAACGGCGGGCACACCGGCCTGCTGGCGATCTACGGCGTCGGCGGGGCCGGCGGCAGCGGCGGTGTCAGCGGTTCGGCCGGCGGTGTGGGCGGTGCCGGCGGTAATGGCGGGGACAGCTTCGGCCTGCTGCTCTACAGCCGTGGTGGTGACGGCGGCGCCGGCGGCGCCGGTGTGGCCGGCGGAGCGGGCGGCAACGGCGGCCGTGGCGGGGTGTGGCTGGGTTCGGGCGGCAACGGCGGCGCCGGCGGCGCGACCAGCACCGCAACCGGTAACGGCGGCAGCGGCGGTAACGGCGGCAACACCGGGGTGTTCTCGCTGTACGGCCGGGGCGGCGCCGGTGGGGCCGGCGGGGTCAGTGGCACCGATGCGGGCACGGCCGGCAACGGCGGTAACGGCGGCAACGGCGGCGGCCTGTCGCTGTACGCCCGCGGCGGTGCCGGCGGTGTCGGTGGTGCCGGTGTCAACGGCGGCGATGGTGGCAACGGCGGCCTGGGCGGGCTGTGGCTGGGTTCGGGCGGGGCCGGCGGCAACGGCGGAACCGCCACCTCCCTGGCCGGTGTGGGTGGTAACGGCGGCAATGGCGGCAACACCGGCCTGCTGTCGGTGATCGGCGGCGGCGGCCGCGGCGGTGCCGGCGGTCAGGGCCTGGACGGCACCAACGGCGTCGACGGCGTCGACCCGGGTGACAGCGGCACCGACGGCACCAGTGGCGGATCCGGCGGCAACGGCGGCAACGGCGGTGAGGGCTCCTGGGTGATCGGCTGGGGCGGTCGCGGTGGTGAGGGCGGCCGGGGCGGTAACGGCGGCAACGGCGGGATCGGCGTCAACGGTGTCGATGCCGCCACCCCGCTGGTCGACGGCACCGACGGCGGCAACGGCGGTGATGCGGGCAGTGCCGGTAACGGCGGCAACGGCGGCGCCGCCGGTGAGGGCCGCATCCTGTTCTTCTTCGAGAACGCCGCCGGCGCCGGTAACGGCGGCAACGGCGGCAACGGCGGCAACGCCGGCACCCCGGGCCGCGGCGGCAACGGCGCCGACGGCACCGCACTGAACACGACCGGCAGCAACGGCGGCAACGGCGGGGATGCCGGGACCGCCGGAACCGGCGGCAAGGGCGGTCTGGCCGGCTACACCGACGACCCGCAATGCCACCCGGCCACCGACGGCACCGACGGCACCGACGGCACGGCCGTTGCGGTCGGAGCCGGTAGCGGCGGCAACGGCGGGGCCGGCTACGACGCGGCCTCCGACCCGCTCGCCGCAGCGGGAACCTCCGGCGGCGACGGCGGCAACGCCGGCAACGGCGGCTCGCTGGGCAACGGCGGGCGCGGCGGTAACGGTGGCAGCGGCAAGGACGGCACCAACGGCGCCGACGGCACCTTCCCCAGCGGCAACGGCGGCGACGGCACCCTCGGCGGCAACGGCGGCAACGGCGGCGCCGGCGGTCTGGCCGGATCGCTGCCCGGCACCGGCGGGGTAGGCGGCAACGGCGGAAACGCCGGCACCGGCGGTGACGGTGGCGACGGCGCCGACGGCAACGCTTCCTCCCCCAACGGCGGCAACGGCGGCAAGGGCGGCCAGGGCGGCGCCATCGGCCTCGGCGGGGCCGGCGGATCCGATGCACTCTGGGGTCGTGACGGAGCGTCCGCCGACGGCGGCAACGGCGGCAACGGCGGCTATGGCTTCTCGTTCCTGGATGGCACCACTGGCGGCAACGGCGGCAACGGCGGTGCCGGCGGCGACGCGCAGACTGAGGGCAACGGCGGGATCGGCGGCAGCGGCGGCAACGGCGGCGATTCCGCCACCGGCACGGGCGGCAACGGCGGCAACGCGGGCGCCGGTGGCGCCGGCGGTGACGGCGTGACCAATGGCGAGGCCGGCACCTCCGGCACCGGCGGCGGTAACGGCGGCAGTGGCGGTACCGGCGGCAACGGCGGTGGCGGCACAACCGGTGGTAACGGCGGCAACGGCGGCGCCTCCGGTGTGGGTGCTGACGGTGCGGCCGGCGTGGACGGCACCGAGGAGAACCCCGACGGCGGCGCCGGCGGCAACGGCGGATCGGCTGGCGCCGCCGGCTCGGGCGGCAGCGCGGGCGGCACCGGCGGCACCGGCGGCAGCAGCGGTGAACTCCTCGACGGCGGCAAGGGCGGCACCGGCGGCAACGGCTGGACCTCAACGGTCGAGGGCAAGGCCGGCGGCAACGGCGGCGCCGGCGGCAAGGGCGGTGACGTCACCATCGGCCAGGGCGGCGACGGCGGCGACGGCGGCCGCGGCGGCGGCGGCTACAACGGCCCGGCCGGATCCGGTGTGTCGGGCACGGCCGCCGGTAACGGCGGCACCGGCGGCGCCGGCGGTTCGGCCACATCCGGCAACGCCGGTAACGGCGGCAAGGGCGGCGCCGGCGGTATCGGCGGTAACGGCGGCAGCGGCATCCCCGGCACGGCAGGCACGCTGGCCAGCCCGGACGGCACCGACGGCGGTGCCGGCGGTAACGGCGCCGCGGGCGGCAACGGCGGTCAGGGCGGTGCCGCGGGCACTTCGGTCACCGGTAACGCAGGCAGCTTCGGCGACGGCGGGGATGCCGGTGTCGGCGGTAATGCCGGTGACGGCGGCAACGGTGGCGCAGGCCGCACCGGCGCTGACGGAGCAGTCCCGGGCGCTGCCGGCGTTGACGGTGGACGTGGCGGCAACGGCGGTCGTGGCGGTAATGCCGGCGCCGGCGGCGTGGGCGGTCTGGCCGGCGGTGCAGGCGCCCTGGCGGGCGCGGACGCCGACGGCGGCAATGCCGGCAACGGCGGCAACGGCGGGGCCGCCGGTAACGGCGGAAACGGCGCTGCAGGCGGAGCAAGTCAAGCCGGCGGCGCCGGCGGCAACGCCGGTGCGGGCGGTAACGGCGGCAAGGGCGGCATCGCCGGTCCCGGCGGTGGCGGTGCGGCCGCGGGTAATAACGGCAATGGCGGTCAGGCGGCGGCCGGCGGCAACGGCGGCAACGGCGGCCTCGGTGGCGTCGGTACCAACGGCGTCGACGCGACCAGTCCGCAGGCCAGCGGCAGTGACGCCTTCGACGGCGGCGCCGGCGGCAACGCCGGTTCCGGCGGCAAGGGTGGCGCCGGTGGCGCGGCCGGCGGCGCGGGCGCAACGGCAGGCGCCGACGCGAACGGCGGCAACGGCGGCAACGGCGGCAACGGTGCCAACGGCGGCCGCGGCGGCAACGGCGCGGCCGGTGCGGCGGGCAGCGTGGGCGTGGATGCCACCTCCGGAGGTGACGGAGGCTTCGGCGGCAACGGCGGCGGCGGCGGCAACGGCGGCGCCGCGGGCGCCGCGGGCGGCCTCGGCGCCTCGGCGGGTACCGACGGTGACGGCGGAACCGGCGGCAACGGCGGCCTTGGCGGCAACGGCGCCGACGGCGGCAACGGCTACAACGGCGTCTTCGGCGCCACCACCACCGAGGCGGGCACCGCCGGCGGTAACGGCGGCTGGGGCGGCAACGGCGGCAACGGCGGCACGGCGGGCCTGGCCGGCGGCCTCAGCGGAACGGCCGGCACCCGCGGCAACGGCGGCAACGGCGGCAACGCGGGCAACGGCGGCCTCGGCGGCAACGGGGCCGACGGAAAGAGCGGCGCCTTCGTCGTCACCGCCGAGCGTAAGGGCGGAGCAGGCGGCAACGGCGGCAATGCTGGACCCGAGGGCAAGGGCGGCACGGGCCTGGCCAGCGGGACCAACGGCGCATTCGGCAACGGCGGCAACGGCGGCAACGGCGGCAAGGGCGGCGATCTGTCCGCGAGTTCGGCCAACTACGGCGGCGTCGGCGGACTCGGCGGCAACGGTGGTTCGGCAACCGGCGGCCAAGCCGGCAACGGCGGCAACGGCGGCAACGGCGGCACCAGCGGCAACGGCGCCCAGGGCACGGCTCTTTCTCCCGACGGCAATTACGGCCAGGCCGGTCCGCTCGGCGGCAACGGCGGCGCGGGCGGTTCGGCCACTACCGGTATCGCCGGCAATGGCGGCAACGGCGGCAACGGCGGCAACGCCGGGCGGGGCGGCGTCGGTTACCAGTGGCCCACCGCCGCGAATAACGGCGGCAACGGCGGTCCAGGCGGAACCGGCGGCCGGGGCGGCAATGGCGGCTTCGGCGGTAAGTCCGTCGGCGGCACCAACGGCAGCGGCGGCAACGCCGGTAATGGCGGTGCAGCCGGTGCGGGCGGTGACGGCGCCGACGGTGCAGCCGGTGACGCCACCAACCCGAACGGCGCGGCTGGCGGCAACGGCGGCAACGCCGGCGTCGGCGGGCCTCCCGGGGCCCGCGGACTGAAGGGCACCGGCGGCAACGGCGGAACTGACGGCGCCACCGGCAGCAGCGGGCTCGACGCGGCCAACGGCGGCAACGGCGGCAACGGCGGCGCAGGCTTCGCCTCGACCTCAGCCGGCGTGGCCGGCGGCAACGGCGGCGCCGGCGGCAACGGCGGCACCACCAACAAGGGCACCGGCGGCGCCGGCGGCAAGGGCGGCGACGGCGGCGCAGGCTTCGCCGGCGCCAACGGCACCTCCGGTATCGAGGCCTACGGCGGCAACGGAACCATCGGCGGCAACGGCGGTGCCGGCGGCATCGGCGGCAGCGCCAACGCGACGACCGGTAACGGCGGCGCCGGCGGCGCAGGCGGCAACGGGGCGGCAGGCGGCGCCGGCGGCAACGCCGGATCCGGAACCGACGCCACCAGTGCCGACCAAGCCCAGGCCGGTGGTAACGGCGGCAACGGCGCCGACGGCGGCGCCGGCGGTGCAGGCGGCCTCGGCGGCAACGGCGGCGCTTCAGGCACCAACGGCAACGGCGGGGCCGGCGGTCTCGGCGGGTCCGCGGGAGCCGGCGGCGGAGGCGGAACGGGCGGCAACGGCAGCTCGACGAACCCCGACGGCGCGGTCGGCGGCAACGGCGGTCTGGGCGGCAACGCCGGGGCCGGCGGCGCGGGTGCTGCGGCGGGAACCGGCGGTAATGGCGGATCCGTCGGCCTCGGGGCCAACGCCGGCGCTGCGGGCCTCGGCGGGGTCGGCGGCCGCGGCGGTGTCGGTGGGACCGGTACGGGAACCGCGGGCAGCCAGGTGTTCACTCCGAACACCGCGAATCAGTCGGTCACCGGCTTGTCGATCAGCAGCTTCTCCGACACGGACACGCTGCTGGTGTCGCTGTCGATTCCGAATGCGCCGTCGGGAACGACGTTCAAGTTCACGACGACGACGGGCCTGACGCCGAGCTACGGCTTCACCTTCGGCAACGCGATGACGACGATCAACTTCACCGGAACCAAGGCTGTTATCAACAACGCCCTGGCCACGATGCAGTTGTCGACCGGGGCGTCACAGGGTGCGTTCGACTTCGACCTCACGTCGTCTCTGAACGCGGCGAACACCTATTTCGACGCGGTCAACAACCACTACTACCAGTTCGTGTCCTCAGCGGGAATCCGGTGGGATACCGCCCTGGCGCAGGCAGCAACCAAGACGCTCAACGGTGCGACCGGCTACCTGGTGACCATCACCACCGTGGAGGAGAACAACTTCATCAAGAACAACATCAACGCATCCGACATCTGGATCGGAGCCTCGGACGCGGGAGCAGAAGGGGTCTGGACGTGGCGGAGCGGCCCGGAAGCCGGTACTCAGTTCTGGCAGGGCGGCACCATCGCCCAGGGCGGCTATGCGACCGGGCCGTACAACTACGCCGGTTGGGCCCCGAATCAACCCGACAACTCGGGCGCTAACGAGCACTACGGGTCAACCAACTTCCGAGGAACCCTCGGGCTGTGGAACGACCTCCCGATCACCTACCCCAGCCTCGTCAAGGGCTACCTCGTCGAGTACTCGGAGCCCGCCGGCGGTTGGACCGGAGTGCAGCAACAGTCCGTCAAGGCCTTCGTCGGCAACGCCGACGGCGGTATCGGTGGTGCGGGCGGCGTCGGCGGCCTGGGCGGCAACGGCGCAGCCGGTGGCGCCAATGGCGGTGCAGCCAGCGTCGGCGGCAACGGTGGCGTCGGCGGCGTCGGCGGGGTCGGCGGAAACGGCGGCACGGGCAACGGCGGCGCCGGTGGTGTCGGCGGCACCGGTGGCGGCGGCGGCACCAGTGGCACCGGCAATACCGGCGGTGCGGGAACGGCAGGCACTGCCGGAACGAACGCCACCGGAACCCCGGGCGGTGCTGGTGGCACCGGCGGAGCCGGTGGCACCGGCGGCGTCCTCTAGGACCCGCTCAACAGAAGTGGCCCCCTCCTCGGAGGGGGCCACTTCTGTTTGGAGACAGGGATCAGCTGTGCGGAGCAGTCGTGGCCGACTCGCATCCGGCTCCGAGCGCCGAAGCCGATGTCGACACTTTGCCCTGCGCCTCGGTGTCGGTCGGGTTGGCCGCGACCGCGGTGTAGGCAGCTGCCAGGTTCCCGATGAGATCGGCGTCCGGAGTGTCCACCTTGGCCTGGATGGCCTCCAGTTGCGCCGCCGTGCCCGCCGGATCGGCGTCCGGCTTGCCCATCATGATCCCGTCGATCTCGGTGCAGACACTCGCCAGCGTGCCTTCGGCCGCGGCCGCCGCGATGGCCGAGGTCGCGGACGACGCGGCCGAGGAAGCGGCCGAGGCCGCCGAGGAGGCCGCCGAGGACGCTGACGACACCGTCGACGAGGTCGAACCACCGCAGGCGGTCAAACCAAGCGCAACCGCAGCCGTCGCGCACGATGCCAGCACAACCTTCGAAAGATCCACCACGGTGCATTCCTTTCCTGGGACTTTGCACCGGATAGTAGGCCGAACGCCGGTAATACGTACAGGTTCGTAGTGCGGGCGGAGGGACTCGAACCCACACGCTCTTTCGAGCAATGGCACCTAAAGCCATCGCGTCTGCCATTTCGCCACGCCCGCGCGGAGTCGATCGTATCGCCCCCGACCTGCACGGTAGGTTCGTGATGTGGCTGTCCCCCTTCGCCGACGCCTCGGCCTGCTGATCCTCGCGCTCATCGGCGCGGGTGGCTGCCTGACGCTGGGCTGGTGGCAGTGGAGCCGGTGGGAGTCGAACTCGGGCAGCTTCCAGAACCTGGGCTACGCGCTGCAGTGGCCGCTGTTCGCCGGGTTCTGCATCTTCGCCTACCGCAAGTTCATCCGCCTCGAGCAGTCCGGCCCCCAGCCGCCCCGCAACGACGGCGACGTCACCGAGATCCCGGCCGGCCTGCTGCCCGAACGCCCCGCCCCGGCGGGCTCATCGACGGATCCGGTGCTGACCGAGTACAACGCCTATCTCGCCGAGCTGGCGGAGAAAGACAAGAGGACATCCCCATGACCGAGACGCCCGAGGCGCAGCCGATCACCCCGATCGAGAAGATCCGGTCGGCGCTGACCGGGTACCGGGTGATGGCCTGGCTGACCGGTATCTGGCTGATCGCACTGTGCTACGAGATCATCCTCAAGTACGTGGTGAAGGTGGACCACCCGCCGAGCTGGATCGGCGTGGTGCACGGCTGGGTGTACTTCGTCTACCTGTTGTTCACCGCCAACCTCGCGGTGAAGGTGCGCTGGCCGATCGCCAAGACCATCGGCATTCTGCTGGCCGGCACAATCCCACTGCTCGGCATCATCGTCGAGCAGGTTCAGACCCGCGAGCTCAAAGAGCGGTTCAACCTCTAGCGAGTTCCCGTAGCACCGGCACCAGCAGTGCCAGCGCGCGCCCGCGGTGCGAGGCGGCGTCCTTCTCTGCCGGGCTCAGCTGCGCGACGCTACGCGATTCGCCGACAGGAACGAACACCGGGTCATAACCGAAACCGCCATCCCCCAAGGGTTTCCGCGCGATTACCCCGGGCCATTCACCCCGCACGACGGTCTCGTCCGAGGGCCCAACCACCAGAGCGCAGGTCGAGACGAACGCCGCCGCGCGACGCCCGTCGGGAACGTCACCCAACTGGGCGAGCAATAGCGAGTAGTTGGCCGCGTCGTCGCCGTGGCCGCCGGCCCACCGCGCCGAGAGCACGCCGGGCATCCCGTTCAAAGCGTCAACCGCCAGTCCGGAGTCATCAGCGAGCGTTGGGATGCCGGTCGCGGCGAACCCGTCGCGGGCCTTCGCCAGCGCGTTCTCCTCGAAGGTCGCTCCGGTCTCCGGCGCCTCGTCGTAGGGCGGCACATCGTCGAGCGACAGCAGTTCCAGACCGGTGATGCCGGCCGCCTCGAGCACCCGGTGCAGTTCGGCCAGTTTCTTGCGATTACGGCTGGCCACCAGCAATCGCGTCAGGACCCGAACGCCTTCTTCGCCGCCGGCCCCTCCGGCAGCACCCCCGGGTACGGCAGCTCCAGCGCCTCGCGCTGCAGCGCGAACAACTTCTCGCAGGCACCCATCGCGGCGTCGAGCATCAGGTTCAGCGTGCTGCGCGGGAACGTCGCGCCCTCACCGGTGCCCTGGATCTCGACGAACGTGCCCGTGTCGGTGGCGACCACGTTCATGTCGACCTCGGCGCGCGAGTCCTCCTCGTAGGGCAGGTCGACGCGCACCCGGCCGTCGACCACGCCGACGCTGATCGCGGCGATCGCGCACGAGAGCGGCTTGGGATCCTTCAGCGCACCCGCAGCGGCCAGATAGGTGACGGCGTCCGAGAGCGCCACGTAGGCGCCGGTGATCGCCGCGGTGCGGGTGCCGCCGTCGGCCTGCAGCACGTCGCAGTCAAGAGCGATGGTGTTCTCCCCCAGCGCCGCCAGGTCGATGCAGGCCCGCAGCGAGCGCCCGACCAGCCGGCTGATCTCCTGGGTGCGCCCGCCGACCCGGCCCTTGACCGACTCACGGTCCGAGCGGGTATGGGTGGCCGCGGGCAGCATCGCGTACTCGGCGGTCAGCCAGCCCAGCCCGGAGCCCTTGCGCCAGCGCGGCACCCCCTCGGTGACGCTGGCGGTGCACATCACCCGGGTCTCCCCGAATTCGACCAGCACCGAACCTGCCGGATGGGAAGTGAAGCCGCGGGTGATTCGCACCGGCCGAAGCTCGTCGTCGAGCCTGCCGTCCTGTCGTTCTGCCACGGGTAAAACCCTAGCCTGCGGGTCAGCAGCCGCCGATGTCGATCACCTCGCCGGCCACCACCGCGTGCACCGGACCGTCGAACTCGGCCTTGGCCTCGGCGATCACGTCCTCCCGCGACGTCCACGGCGGGATGTGGGTCAGCAGCAGCACACCCACGCCGGCCCGCTTGGCGATCCGGCCGGCTTCGGCGCCGGACAGGTGCAGATGCGTCGGCCGGTCCGGAGCGTCGGTCCACGAGGCCTCGCACAGGAACGCGTCGGCGCCGTCGGCCAGTTGCACGATCGACTCGCACATACCGGTGTCGCCGCTGTAGACCAGGGTGGCGCCGTCGGCGTCGGTGACCCGCAGCGCGAAGGACTCGGTGGGGTGGTTGACCAGCCGGGGCAGCACGGTCAGCGTGCCCAGCCGGACCGGCTCCCCGTCCGACCACACCCGGACGTCGAAGATGTCGCCGAAGTCGTCGAGTTCGCCGCCCAGCGGTGACGAGGCCGCGGCCAGCCGGGTCCAGGTGTCCGCGGGGCCGTACATGATGCCGCGCTCGGTGGCCGGCGACGGGTGATAGCGCCGCCAGACGAACAGGCCGGGAAGATCCAGACAGTGATCGGCGTGCAGGTGCGAGAGCGCCACGTGCACCTCGTTGGGGTCGGCATACCGTTGCAGCGCGCCGAGCACGCCGCCGCCGAAATCCATCACCAACGGTGCGGTGCCGGGCGCGGTCAGCAGGTAGCCCGACGCCGGGGACTCAGGCCCGACGACGCTGCCTGAGCAGCCCAGCACCGTCAATCGCACGCACTCAGCTTGCCATGTTCACCCGGGCTGGAAGGTCAAGTCGTGGCGGTTGACCCGACGCCGGTGATCACCGGGCCCAGGAACCGGGCGGCCAGTGCGGTGAAGGCCTCCGGATCGCCGGTGGCCTCGAACACCCGCCGCGCCGGCGGGGATTCGTGCGGACGCAGCAGATCCAGTTCGGTGAGCACCCGGACCAGATCCTTGGCGGTCTCCTCGGCGCTGGACACCAGCGTCACCGCGTCGCCCATCACCAGTTGGATGACGCCGGACAGCAGCGGGTAGTGCGTGCAGCCGAGCACCAGGGTGTCGACCTCGGCGCGCTGCAGCGGTTCGAGATACCCCTCGGCCAGTCCGAGCACCTGACGTCCGCTGGTGACACCGCGCTCGACGAAGTCGACGAACCGTGGGCAGGCCACCCCGGTCACCTCGACGTCGCGCGCGGCGGTGAACGCGTCTTGATACGCCCCCGAGGCGATGGTGGCCTCGGTGCCGATGACGCCGATGCGGCCGGTCCGGGTGGTGGCCACCGCGCGCCGGACGGCCGGCAGGATCACCTCGACCACCGGCACGTCGTAGCGCTCGCGGGCGTCGCGCAGGCAGGCCGCCGAGGCGGTGTTGCAGGCGATGACGAGAGCTTTGACGCCGCGTTCGACGAGGTCGTCGGCGATGGCCAGCGCGTGCGCGCGCACCTGCGGCATGGTCAGCGGGCCGTACGGTCCGTTGGCGGTGTCGCCGACGTAGATGATGTCCTCGTCGGGCAGCTGGTCGATGATCGAGCGGGCCACGGTCAGGCCGCCGACGCCGGAGTCGAAGATGCCGATGGGCGCCAGCTGATCACTCATGCCGTGATTCCGGTCTTGCGCTTCTGCCGGGCTTCGCGCTCCGGGCCGGACAGCCAGTAGGCGGCGAACACGCCGGCGATCGCGCCGCAGAGGTGGCCCTGCCAGGACACCCCGCCGCAGCGGTCCAGCACCGGGACCGCACCCAGCAGCACGCCGCCGTAGACGAACAGCACGGCCAGGCTGGTGATGATCTGCCAGACATGACGGGTCAGCCAGCCGAACACCAGCAGGAAGGTCAGCCAGCCGAAGATCAGCCCGGAGGCGCCGATGTGGTTGGTCTCGAGGTGGCAGCTGCCGATGTTGCCGATCAGCCAGGTGCCCAGGCCGCCGAGGACCCAGATGATCGCCGTCGCCCAGACGAAGCGCCCCAGTCCCGCGAGCGTGACGAGGAATCCGAGCACCAATGCCGGAATGGTGTTGGCCAACAGGTGATCCCAGCCGCCGTGCAACAGTGGCGCGAAGAGGATGCCCTTGAGCCCGTCGGCTTCCAGCGGCCGAATCCCGTTGTCCTCCAACGAACCGTGAGTCAGCCAATCAACCAGTTCGATCAGGTAGAGCAGCACGACGAAGGACAGGATGGTCGCGCCGCCGGTCTTCCAGGCCGGCCACTTGGTGGGCGGCTGTTCGGTCACGCTCATAGCTGACCCCTTCCCGGGAACATCTGCTGCAACGTCGGTATCCCGGCCACCGGTTCGGCGGCCAGCACCCCGGCCAGGACGGCCCGGGCCAGGCAGTCGGCGGCGGCCGCGCCGACCGCGGTCACCAGTGCGGTATCAGGCAGCATCGCTATCGGGGTGTCCGGGTCGGGTTCGACCTCCACCGCCCCGGTCGCGAGGGCGAAGACGGTGTCGCCGTCCAGGGGTGTGTGCACCGGCCGGATCGCCCGGGCCAACCCGTCCTGGGCGGCGATGGCCACCCGTCGGCATCCGGTGGGGCTCAGCACCGCGTCGGTGGCGACCACCGCGATGGTGGTGTTCAGCGGGCTCTTCTCGCCGTGCAACGCCGCGTACGACGCGATCTGCTCCGCGGTCGGTTCAGTGAGGCCGAAGTCGCGGGCGAGGTCGGCCATCCACGGCAGGCCGGTCGCGGTGTCGAGCACCTCCCCGGCCGAGTTCACCACGACGATCGCCCCCACCGTCACCCCGGAGTCCAGCACCGTCGAGGCGGTGCCGACGCCGCCCTTGAGCACCCCGGCCCGGGCGCCGGCCCCGGCGCCCACACAGCCCATCGCGACGTCGATGCCGGCCGCGGCCGCGGCCCAATAGCCGAACTCCGCATCGGGCCGGTTCGACCACGCCCCCACCGGGAGGTCGAAGATCACCGCGGCGGGGACGATCGGGACGGTGCCGCCGGTCATCTGCACTCCGCGGCCCTGTTCCTCCAGCCAGCGCATCACGCCGTCGGCGGCGGCCAGGCCGAACGCACTGCCGCCGGTCAGCACGACCGCGTCCACATGCCGGACGCTGTTGGACGGATCGAGCAGTTCGGTCTCGCGGCTGCCCGGCGCCCCACCGCGGACGTCGACGGCGCCGACGGTACCCGGCGGGGCGACGACAACGGTTGTGCCGCAAGCCCATCCGGTACCGGGCGCGGACTTGTCACCGACGGTGGCGTCCGGGTCGCAGCGGTGGTGATGGCCGACCAGGATTCCGGGGACGTCGGTGATCGCGCCGAAACCGGAGCCGTCGGTCATCGAATCGGCTTGCCCATCAGACCCAGGACCAGACACTCCTGCAGGAAGGTCAGCCAGTGGTAGACGTCGAGGTGCTGAGCCATCGGATGGTCCTCCGGCAACTCGTCGGGGGTGTCCGGGCCGATCTCGAGAAGGCCGCCCAGGGTGAGCCGCATGTCGTTGACCGCCGCGATCCAGGCGTTGGCGTCGTCCTCGCTGAGTTCCACCTTGCCGCCATCACCGGGCAGGGTGTCCAGAAGCCGTTGCGCGGCAGCGATTTTGGCGTCGATGATCTGCGGTTCGTGCAGGCTGCGCAGCGCACCGTTGGTACCGCCGGGATCCGACCCTGCCGATTCGGCGCTGACGAAGTCGGGCAGCAGCCGGCGCAGGGTGCCGTCCGCCGGCGGTGCGGTGTTGCCGGTGCGGATTCCGGTGATCTGCTCCAACGGATCCGACGGCGCGAAGGACTGCCGGTCGTCGAGCATCTCCTGCATCGAACCGGCCATGTTCCGCAGCAACACCAGTTCATGGGGGTCCATGGTGGTGACGAAGCGGACGCCGTCAGCGGTCTCTATCCGCTTCCATTTACGCACCGTTCGATCAGCGGTCCTGCTGCATGGTGGCCCACAGGCCCGCAGCGTGCAGTTTGGTGACGTCGACTTCCATCGCCTCGCGGGTCCCGGCGGACACCACGGCCTTGCCGTCGTTGTGGACCTGCATCATCAGCTTGGTGGCGTGCGTCTCGCTGTAGCCGAACAGCTTCTGGAAGATGTAGGTGACGTAGTTCATCAGGTTCACCGGGTCATCCCAGACGACGGTCACCCAGGGGGTGTCCGCCTTATCGAGTTCATCGGCCTCCAGGACCGCACTGGTCCCCGGCCGCGCCGTTCCTGACGAGCCCATGGCATCAAGGATAGCGAGCGCCGTCAAAATCGACCCCCACCGGCGCAAACCGCTACGGTTGGGCCCGTGCCCACACCCGCTTTGCTGACCGACAAATACGAGCTGACCATGCTCGCGGCGGCACTGCGCGACGGCACCGCGCACCGGCGGGCCACCTTCGAGGTGTTCGCCCGCCGGCTGCCCGACGGCCGGCGCTACGGCGTGGTCGCCGGGACCGGGCGGTTCCTGGCCGAACTGGCCGGCTTCGTCTTCGACGAGCAGGCGCTGGCCTCGGTGGCGCCGTTCCTCGACGCGGCCACCCTGGACTATCTGAAGGATTTCCGGTTCCGCGGCGACATCGACGGCTACGCCGAAGGCGAGTTGTACTTTCCGGAGTCGCCGGTGCTGTCGGTGACCGGGACCTTCGGCGAGTGCGTCCTGCTCGAGACGCTGGCGCTCTCGATCCTCAACCACGACAGTGCGGTGGCCGCCGCGGCGGCCCGGATGGTCAGCGCCGCCGACGGCCGGCCACTGATCGAGATGGGATCGCGGCGCACCCACGAGCAGGCCGCCGTCGCCGCCGCCCGCGCCTGCTACCTCGCCGGCTTCGCCGGCACCTCCAACCTGGAGGCCGCCCGGCGCTTTGGCGTGCCCGCACTGGGCACCTCCGCGCACGCCTTCACCATGCTGCACACCACCGCCGACGGTCCGGACGAGCAGGCGGCCTTCCGCGCCCAGATCGCTGCCCTCGGCATCGACACCACCCTGCTCGTCGACACTTACGACGTGCACGACGGGGTGGCCAACGCGATCGCGGTGGCCGGTCCGGAGTTGGGCGCGGTGCGCATCGACTCCGGCGACCTCGGCATGCTGGCCCGGCAGGTGCGCACTCAACTCGACGGCCTGGGTGCCACCGGAACCCGGATCGTGGTGTCCGGCGATCTCGACGAGTACTCCATCGCATCCCTGCGGGCCGATCCGGTGGACACCTACGGGGTGGGCACCTCGGTGGTCACCGGGTCCGGCGCCCCGACCGCCGGCATGGTCTACAAACTGGTCGAGGTGGACGGCCTGCCGGTGCGGAAACGCAGCAGCCGCAAGGAATCTCGCGGTGGACGTAAGGCCGCGGTCCGGCTGGCCCGGCCGTCGGGCACCGTCGTCGAGGAAGTGGTGCATCAGGCCGCCGCGATACCAGAGAAGTTGGCACCGGAGACGACCGGTTCCGCCCGGGTCCTCACGGTGCCGCTGGTGCGCGACGGTGAGGTGCTGGCACCGGCGGACCTGTCGGCCGCGCGCGATCGGGTCGCCGCCGGACTGCACAGCCTGCCCTGGGAGGGGCTGGCCCTCTCGCACGGTGAACCCGCGATCCCCACCCGGCAGGTTTCGTGAGCGAGATCCCCGACGTCGCGGTACTGCTGCAACGCGCGGTCGACGAGCTCGGCGGGACGCAGCGCGCCGGGCAGGTCCAGATGGCCGAGGCGGTGGCGCACGCCTTCGCCACCGGCGAGCACCTGGCCGTGCAGGCCGGCACCGGGACCGGCAAGTCGCTGGCCTACCTGGTGCCCGCCATCGGCCGCGCCCTTGCCGATGAGACCCCGGTGGTGGTGTCGACGGCCACCATCGCGCTGCAGCGTCAGCTCGTCGACCGCGACCTGCCCCGGCTGGCCGATGCGCTGGCCGCCTCGCTGCCCCGCAAGCCCAAGTTCGCGCTTCTCAAGGGCAGGCGAAATTACCTGTGCCTGAACAAGATTCACCGCGGCGCAGAGGCCGATGATCCGGACGCCTCGCAGGAGGAGCTGTTCACCGCGTCCAGTCCGCTGGGCCGCGATGTGCAACGGCTGACCGCCTGGGCGTCGGAAACCGAGACCGGCGACCGCGACGATGTGCGCCCCGGCGTGCCCGACCGGGCCTGGGCCCAGGTCAGCGTGTCGGCGCGGGAGTGCCTGGGCATGGCGCGCTGCCCGTACGGCGCCGACTGTTTCGCCGAGAAGGCCCGTGCCGAGGCCGGACAGGCCGACGTGGTGGTCACCAACCACGCCCTGCTGGCCATCGACGCGATCTCGGAGGCCAACGTGCTGCCCGAGCACGACCTGCTCGTCGTCGACGAGGCCCATGAACTCGTCGACCGGGTCACCTCGGTGGCCACCGCCGAACTCACACCGGCGCCACTGGGGGTTGCGGTGCGCCGGATCGGCCGCCTGGTCAGCCCGGAACTGACCCAGCGCCTCGACGCCGCGGTCGCTACCTTCTCCTCGGCCATCCACGACGCCGAACCCGGCCGCATCGATTATCTCGACGCGGAGTTGGGCACCTACCTGACCGCCCTGCGTGACGCCGCGGCCGGTGCGATGTCGTCGATCGACCCGGCGCCGAAGGACCCGAAGGCCGCCGCCGCGCGCGCCGAGGCGATCGCCGCCCTGACCGACATCACCGACACCGCCACCCGGGTGCTGGACTCGTTCGGCGTGCCGATCCCCGACCGGACCGACGTGGTGTGGCTCGACCACGAGGAGCAACGCACCGGGGCAAGCCGTCCGGTGCTGCGGGTGGCCCCGATGTCGGTGGCGGGCCTGTTGCGGGCGCACCTGTTCGGCTCCGCCACCACCGTGCTGACCTCGGCGACGCTGACCATCGGTGGATCGTTCGACGCGATGGCCGGCGCGTGGGGGCTCAACGAGGACACCAAATGGCAAGGCCTGGACGCCGGTTCGCCGTTCGACCACGGCAAGGCCGGCATCCTCTACATCGCCGCGCACCTGCCCGCGCCGGGACGCGACGGGGCCGGCGCCGGGGATCAACTCGACGAGATCGCCGGACTCATCGAGGCCGCCGGCGGGCGCACCCTCGGGCTGTTCTCCTCGATGCGGGCCGCCAAGGCCGCCGCCGAGGCGATGCGCCCGCGACTGAAGACCCCGGTGCTCTGCCAGGGCGACGACGCCACCGCGGCGCTGATCGAGAAATTCGCGGCCGATCCGCAGACCTCACTGTTCGGCACGCTGTCGCTGTGGCAGGGCGTCGACGTGCCGGGCCAGTCGTGCTCGCTGGTCATCATCGACCGCATCCCGTTCCCCCGGCCCGACGATCCGCTGCTGACCGCGCGGCAGCGGGCGGTGGCCGCGCGCGGCGGCAACGGGTTCATGGCGGTGGCCGCCAGTCACGCCGCCCTCCTGCTGGCCCAGGGCGCCGGTCGCCTGCTGCGCCGCGCCGACGACCGCGGCGTGGTGGCGGTGCTGGACTCCCGGATGGCCACCGCCCGCTACGGGAGTTACCTGCGGGCGTCGCTGCCGCCGTTCTGGACCACCACCGATCCCGAACAGGTCAGGCAGGCCCTGGTGCGCCTGCGCGAACTACAGTGAACGGCATGCGGCGTCTGCTCATCGTCCTGGCTGCGGTCGCGTTGCTGCTGCCCGGCTGTTCCACCGCCGTGGTGGGCAAACCGGTCTCGGAGTTCGAGGACCCGTTCAAGGTCGGCGGCATGGCGGCGACCGACGGGCCGACGGGTCTGCGTCCGGACGCCAAGGCCGAGTCGCGCGAGGTGACCGACACCGACGGCGGCGAGGTCGACACACTCGCCGGGCAGTCGGTGAGCGACCTCGAGGAGTTCTGGAAGTTCGCCTACCCGGACTACTTCGACGGTGAGCTCACCCCGGTCCGGGCCCTGTACTCCTGGGACTCCGACTCCTATGACGGCGAGTTCTGCGGTGAGACCACCGAGGGACTGGTCAACGCCGGCTTCTGCGAGCAGGACGACACCATCGGCTGGGACCGGGCGGTCCTGATGCCCTCGCTGCGGGCGGCCAACGGGGACATGGCCATCACGATGGTGCTGGCGCACGAATACGGCCACGCCATTCAGAAGATGGCGACCATGAACCCGCGCGGCGTCCCGGCGATGGTGGCCGAACAGCAGGCCGACTGTCTGGCCGGGGTCTACCTGCGCTGGGTGGCCGAGGGCAAGTCCCCGCGCTTCACCCTGAGCACCGGCGAGGGCCTCAATAACCTTCTGGCGGCGATGATCTCGTTCCGCGACCCGCTGCTGAGCAGCACCGACAAATACGACACCGGCGACGAGCACGGGTCGGCGTTCGAGCGCATCTCGGCGTTCCAGTTCGGGTTCACCGAGGGCACCGCGGCGTGTGCCGCGATCAACATCCAGGAGATCAAGCAGCGCCGCGGCGACCTGCCGGTGGAACTGCCCTCCAACCAGAGCGGCGAACTGCCGGTCACCGAGACGTCGGTGAAACAGATCATCGAGGCGATGAACATCCTGTTCGCCCCGAAGTCCCCGCCGCAGTTGAGCTTTGACGCCGCATCGGCCTCGAGTTGCCCGGACGCCCGGCCCAGTCCCCCGGCGTCCTACTGTCCGGCCGGCAACACCATCACCGTCGATCTTCCGGAGTTGCAACGGATGGGCGCCACCACCGAAGGCATCGACGGCACGGCACTCCAGGGCGACAACACCGCCTACTCGGTCGTGGTGTCCCGGTACATGCTGGCCGTCCAGCACGAGCACGGCGGGCTGGCACTCGACACCGCCGAGGCCGGCCTGCGCACCGCCTGCCTGACCGGGGTGGCCACCCGGAAGATGTCGACTCAGATCACCACGCCGGACGGGGAGACCGTGTCACTGACCGCCGGTGACATCGACGAGGCGGTCGCCGGCCTGCTGACCAACGGACTGGTCGCCGGAGACGTCAACGGCGAAGCGGTGCCCGCCGGATTCTCCCGCATCGACGCGTTCCGGGTCGGGGTGCTCGGCGACGTCGACCGCTGCCTGAAGCGGTTCCCCTAGATCTGTTTCGTGACGCCGTACCAGGACAGGATGCCGTCACCCTCGTCGGTGGACTTGGCCAGCGTCGCGTAGGAGCGGATGAAGGACTCGCCCACGCACCCGTCGATCTTGATCCGGTAGTTGCTGATCGACACCCACGGCGCCGTGCCCCCGAAGGTCTTCTTGGTGACCGGGATGATGTTGACCAGACCGGGCTTGAGGCTCACCGCGATGCCGCCACCGATGTTGGCGCCGAGGCTGGGGAAGATGAAGTCGATCGGCGCCGTCGGAGCCGAGTTCAGAATGCCGACGCCCAATCCGGCGCTGGCGCCGGCGTTACCGCTGAGCAGGACGCCGTTGCCGGTGGTCATCTCGATACCGCAGCCGATCTGGTAGCCCACCTCCAGGATCCCCTTGGCGGGGCCTCCGCTGGGGCCTTTCAGCGATCCGGTAAAGGTGCCGCTGACCTGATACTCCCGCGTCGAGATGGCGGTGGTCAGCGGCGCGACCGCCCGCTGCATCTCGTCCTTGCCGCCCACGGTCATGATCCAGCCGTCGGGAGATTTGTCGGTGATCGGCGGGTTGGATGCCACCTTGCCGTCGTCGACCGGCGGAAGTGCATCCGCGGCAGCATTGGCGGCGACCGGCTGGATATCCGGACCGGCCGGGTCGGCCGGGTCGGCCGACGCCGGGCCCGCCAACGCGATCAGCGCGACGAGCGTCAGGGCGAAAGCCGAATTCGCGGTGTCCCTTTTCACGGGCCCCCCTAAACCATCTTGGTGACGCCGTACCACGCGGCGATCGCGTCACCCTCGTCGGTCGACTTGCTCAGAATGGCGAACGAACGGATGAAGGACTGGCCCACGCAACCGTCGATCTTGATCCGCTGGTGGCTGACCCACACCCACGGCTCCGCACCGCCGTAGGTCTTCTTGGTGATCGGAATGGTGTTGACGATGCCGGGTTTGAGGCTCACGCCCACGCCACCGCCGGCGCTGACGCCGGCACTGGGCAGATACAGCAGCCCGGGATCGATCTGTGAAAGTCGTGCCCCGATCGTGGTGAGGCCGCCCGCGAGTCCGGCATTGCCGTTGAGCAGCACACCGGTGCCGGTCGACATGTCGATACCGCAGCCGATCTGGTAGCCGACCTCCAGAACGCCCTTGGCCGGAGCCGGGGCTCCGGAAGGACCCTTCAGCGACCCGGTGAAGATGCCGCCGACCTCGTAGTCCCGGGTCGACAGGGCAGTGGTCAACGGGGCGATCACCCGCTGAGTCTCGTCCTTGCCACCGACGGTCAGGGTCCAGCCGTCGGGAGTCTTGGTGACCTCCGGGGGGCTGGACGGCACCTTGCCGTCGTCGACCACCGGCGCCGGCGCCGCTTCAGCGGCCGCCGCCACCGGCTGGATCTCTGGACCGGCCGGGTCCGCCGGGTCGGCCGAGACCGGGCCGGCCAGGCCGATCAGGGCGACGACGGCCCCGGTAATGATTACCGCGGCCCCCCGCATCGTCGAAGTCATGCGCGCAACCTACAAAACAAACAGCGCGTATGTGGCAAGAGTCAAAAGACTCCCAGTTTCACGCCAATTTCACCAGGCCGAGTTCGGCATCACCGGCCAAAAGAGCATGGTGCGGCAGCACCCGGACGGTGTAGCCGACCGATCCGGACAGCGGCAGCGGCATGGTGGCGGAGAACACCTCGGTACCGCCCTCGCCGGACCCCCCTTCTCCGGGACCTGTGTGGGCCATATCGAGGTACACCGGATCCTGCAGCACGTCGGTGGAGTCCACCCGGCCGAGCACCGCCTGGACCACCACCTCGTCGGGGCGCAGGCCGGCCAGTGCCACCGAGGCGGTCAGGGTCAGTTCCGAGCCGAGCAGTGGAGTGTCCGGCAGGCCGGTGCTGTCGACGTCGGTGACCGCCACCTCCGGCCAGGCCTCCCGGACCCGCTGCACATACGCCGACAGTTCCCGGGCGTGGCCGTAGGGAAGTCCGTTGTCTTCGGCGACGGTCCGGCGCAGCGCGGCCGCGGCGGGAAGGTAGTACTGCTCGGTGTAGTCGCGCACCATCCGGGAGGCCAGCACCTTGGGCCCCAGTGACTGCAGGGTGTGCCGGACCATCTCCACCCACCGGTTCGGCACACCGTCGTGGTCGCGGTCGTAGAACTTCGGGGCCACCGACTCGCGCAGCAGGTCGTAGAGGGCGTTCGCCTCCAGATCGTCACGCCGGTTCTCGTCGTGCACCCCGTCGGCGGTCGGGATCGCCCAGCCGTTCTCGCCGTCGAACCACTCGTCCCACCAGCCGTCCAGGATGGACAGGTTGAGCCCGCCGTTAAGCGCGCTCTTCATCCCCGACGTTCCGCAGGCCTCCAGCGGGCGCAACGGGTTGTTCAGCCAGACGTCGCAGCCCCAGTACAGCAACCGCGCCATCGCGATGTCGTAGTCGGGCAGGAAGGCGATCCGGTGCCGGACCTCGGCGCGGTCGGCGAATTTGACGATCTGCTGGATCAGGCCCTTGCCGGCGTCGTCGGCCGGGTGCGACTTGCCGGCCACGATCAGCTGGATCGGCCGCTCCTCGTCAAGCAGCAGCGCCTCGAGTTGCTCCGGGTCGCGCAGCATCAGGGTCAGCCGCTTGTAGGTCGGAACCCGCCGGGCGAAGCCGACGGTGAGGACGTCGGGGTCGAAAGCCGTTGCGGTCCAGCCGAGTTCGGCGTCGATGGCGCCGCGTTCCAGCCAGGACCGGTGCAACCGGCGACGGACGTCCTCGACCAGCTTGGCGCGCAACTGGGACCGGATCCACCAGATGTGTCCGGGGTGGACGTCCTGCAGTCGCTGCCACACCGAGGGCTCGCGCAGGGCCTCGGCGGAGCCGGCCAGTTCCCGGCCCAGTTCCATCCATTCGCGCGCCGCCCAGGTCGGCCCGTGCACACCGTTGGTGATCGAACCGATCGGCACCTCGGAGGCGTCGAAGCCCTGCCACAACTCGTCGAACATCTCCCGGCTGACCCGGCCGTGCAACTGCGACACCCCGTTGGCCCGCTGGGCCAGCCGAAATCCCATGTGCGCCATGTTGAATTTGGCCGGATCATCCTCGGCGCCGAAGGCCAGCACCCTCGTCGGCGGGACGCCGGGCAGCAGTCCCGCCGGTCCGTCGTCGCCGAAGTAGCGCTGCACCAACTCCACCGGAAACCGGTCGATTCCGGCGGGCACCGGAGTGTGGGTGGTGAACACCGTGCTGGAGCGGACGATCGTCAATGCGGTGTCGAAGTCGAGGTTGTCGGCGGTCATGAACTCACGGATGCGCTCCAGGCCGAGGAAGCCGGCGTGGCCTTCGTTCATGTGGAAGACGTCCGGGACCGGGCGGCCCTCGATCGCGGTGAACGCGCGGATCGCCCGCACCCCGCCGATCCCGGCCAGCAGTTCCTGCTTGATCCGGTGCTCCTGGTCGCCGCCGTAGAGCCGATCGGTGACGTGGCGCAGATCGTGGTCGTTCTCCGGGATGTCGGAGTCCAGCAGCAGCAAGGGAATTCGGCCGACCTGTGCCACCCAGACCCGTGCGCGCAGCGTGCGCGACTCCGGCATCGGCAGTTCGATCACCACCGGGGCGCCCGAGGAATCGCTGAGCAGCCGCAGCGGGAGACCCTGCGGATCCAGCGACGGGTAGTTCTCGTGCTGCCAGCCGTCCGGGGTCAGCGACTGCCGGAAGTAGCCGGAGCGGTAGTTCAGGCCGACGCCGATCAGCGGCAGGCCCAGATCGGAGGCGGCCTTGAGGTGGTCGCCGGCCAGGATGCCCAGACCGCCGGAGTAGATCGGCAGCACCTCGGCGACGCCGAACTCCATCGAGAAGTAGCCGATGCCGGTGGGCAGCGGCTCATCGTTGGTCTCCTGCAACTGCTGGTACCAGAGCGGCTTGGTCAGGTAGTCGTCGAGTTCGGCGGCCAGCGCGTCAAGCCGGGCCAGGAATTCCGAATCCTCGGCCAGTTCGTCGAGACGCTCTGGGGTGACCGCGCCCAGCACTCCGACCGGATCGCGGCCACTGCGCGCCCACTGGCCGGGGTCGATGCTCTCGAACAGGTCCTGGGTGGGGGCGTCCCACGACCACCGCAGATTCGTCGACAACCGGGCCAGCGCGCCGAGGCGCTCGGGGAGATGGGCACGAACGGTGAACCTGCGGAGGGCCTTCACCGGTCAGACCTTACTGAGGTTCATCGGACCTCGCGGCCCCACTTCAGCCCTCACCGTGTGGGGTTGACCACTACGGTGTGAACCGACGGATCAAGCGAGTGCGGAAGTGGGTACTGGTGCCGGGCCGGATCGAGATCGACGACGTCGCACCCGTCGTGTCCGGGGGCACCTTCCCGGCCAAGGCCGTCGTCGGCGAGGTCGTGCCGGTCTCGGCGACGGTGTGGCGGGAGGGCCACGACGCAGTGGCCGCCACCCTGGTGGTCCGCTACCTCGGTCCGGACTACCCGCAACTCGGGCGTGCCCCGGCCGGCGCCGGGCGGGTGAAGCCGATCCTGCTGCCGATGAGCCCGGGCCGCGAACCCGATGTCCTGCATGGCCAGTTCACGCCGGACCAGGTCGGGTTGTGGACCTTCCGGGTGGACGGCTGGGGCGACCCGCTCACCTCCTGGCGGCACGCGGTGAGCGCCAAACTGGAGGTCGGCCAGGGCGAGGACGAACTCGACAACGACCTGATCGTGGGGGCGGCCCTGCTGGAGCGGGCCGCCACCGGAGTGCCGCGCGCCCAGCGCGCACCTCTTGTGGAAGCGGCGTCGGCGTTGCGCCGGCCCGGCGACCCGGTGACCCGGGCCGCGCTGGCACTGTCGCATCCGGTCACCGAACTGCTGCACCAGTTCCCGCTGCGCGACCTGCTCACCCGCGGGCATCAGCATGGAGTCTGGGTTGACCGGCCACTGGCCCGCTGCAGCGCCTGGTACGAGATGTTCCCCCGGTCCACCGGCGGACGCGACGCCAAGGGCGTCCCGGTGCACGGCACGTTCAAGACCGCCGTCGCTGAACTCCCCCGGATCGCCCGGATGGGGTTCAACGTGGTGTACCTGCCGCCGATCCACCCGATCGGCACCGTGCACCGCAAGGGCCGCAACAACAGCGTCACCGCCGAACCGGGCGACGTCGGCTCACCATGGGCGATCGGAAGCGCGCAGGGCGGGCACGACGCCGTCAATCCGGACCTCGGCACCATCTCCGACTTCGACGCCTTCGTCGCCGCCGCGCGGGACAACGGGATGGAGGTGGCGCTGGATCTGGCACTGCAGTGCGCACCCGACCACCCGTGGGCCAAGGAGCACCGGCAGTGGTTCACCGAACTGCCCGACGGCACCATCGCCTACGCGGAGAACCCGCCGAAGAAGTACCAGGACATCTATCCGCTGAACTTCGACAACGATCCGGACGGTCTGTACCACGAGGTGCTGCGGGTGGTCCTGCACTGGGTGGACCACGGCGTCAAGATCTTCCGGGTCGACAATCCGCACACCAAGCCCGCCGAGTTCTGGGCCCGGCTGATCGCTGCGGTCAAAGCCAATGACCCCGATGTGCTGTTCCTGTCCGAGGCCTTCACCCGACCCGCACGGCTCTACGGTCTGGCGAAACTCGGCTTCACGCAGTCGTATTCGTACTTCACCTGGCGCACCGCGAAATGGGAACTCGAGGAGTTCGGCCGCCAGATCGTCGAGCACGCCGACTACGCCAGGCCGAACCTCTTCGTCAACACCCCGGACATCCTGCACGAGAGCCTGCAGCACGGCGGTCCGGGAATGTTCGCGATCCGGGCGGTGCTGGCCGCCACCATGGGCACGTCGTGGGGGGTGTACTCCGGCTACGAACTGTTCGAGAACGCGGCCGTGAAGCCGGGCAGCGAGGAGTACCTCGACTCGGAGAAGTACGAACTGCGCCCTCGCGACTTCGCCGGGGCGCTCGCCGAAGGCCGCTCGCTGGAGCCGTTCCTGACCCGGCTCAACGAGATTCGCAGACTGCATCCGGCGTTGTGCCAGATGCGCACCATTCGCTTCCATCATGTCGACAACGAGTCGCTGCTGGCTATGAGCAAGTTCGACCCGACCACCGGCGACACCGTGCTCGTCGTGGTGACGCTCAATCCGTTCGGCGCCGAGCAGGGCACGGTGTGGCTGGACATGGGCGCACTGGGCATGGATCCCTACGACCGCTTCTGGGTCCGCGACGAGGTCAGCGGAGAGGAATACCAATGGGGACAGGCCAATTACGTGCGACTCGAGCCCGCCAAGGCGGTGGCGCACATCCTCAACATGCCGACGATCCCGCCCGACCAGCGGGCCGAACTGCTGCGCCGGGAATGACGGTCGCATGACGATCGAGGAGAACCTGGCACCCCACCCCGATGACCTGGCCCGCCTGGTTGCCGGGACGCATCACGACCCGCATTCGATCCTCGGCGCGCACGAATACGGGAATCAGACCGTCATCCGGGCCCTGCGCCCGCACGCCGAGACGGTGACTGCGCTTGTCGGCGGAGAGCGCCATCCGATGGAGCATGTCGGCTCCGGCTTGTTCGCCGTCGCGCTGCCCTTCGCCGACCTCGTCGACTACCGCCTGGAGGTCGGCTATCCGGGCACCACGCACGTCACCGCCGACGGCTACCGGTTTCTGCCCACCCTGGGCGAGGTGGACCTGCACCTGTTCAACGAGGGCCGCCACGAACGGCTGTGGGAGATCCTGGGCGCACACCCGCGGTCCTTCACCACCGCCGACGGCGTGGTCGACGGGGTGTCGTTCGCGGTGTGGGCGCCGAATGCCAAGGGCGTCAGCCTGATCGGTGAGTTCAACGGCTGGGACGGCACCGACGCCCCGATGCGGGTGCTCGGATCCTCCGGGGTGTGGGAACTGTTCTGGCCCGGCTTCCCGGCCGACGGCTTCTACAAGTTCCGGGTGCACGGCGTCGACGGGTCGGTGACCGACCGGGCCGATCCGATGGCGTTCGCCACCGAGGTGCCGCCGCACACCGCTTCCCGGGTGTTCTCATCGCGCTACTCCTGGGACGACGACGAGTGGATGGCGCGGCGGGCGGCCGGCAATCCGGTGTTCGAGCCGATGAGCACCTACGAGGTGCACCTGGGATCGTGGCGGCCCGGCCTGAGCTACGGCGAACTAGCCGAGCAGCTGACCGATTACGTTGTCGCACATGGCTTCACCCACGTGGAGTTGCTGCCGGTGGCCGAGCACCCGTTCGGCGGTTCGTGGGGGTATCAGGTCACCTCGTACTACGCGCCGACCTCGCGGTTCGGCTCCCCTGACGACTTTCGCTTCCTGGTCGACGCCCTGCACCGGGCCGGCATCGGGGTGATCGTGGACTGGGTCCCCGCGCACTTCCCCAAGGACTCCTGGGCACTGGGCCGCTTCGACGGGACCGCCCTCTACGAACACTCCGACCCGCGCCGCGGTGAACAATTGGACTGGGGCACCTACGTTTTCGACTTCGGCCGCGCCGAGGTCCGCAACTTCCTGGTGGCCAACGCGCTGTTCTGGCTGCAGGAGTTCCACGTCGATGGTCTGCGCGTCGATGCGGTTGCCTCGATGCTGTACCTGGACTACTCCCGGCCCGCGGGCGGCTGGAGCCCCAACACCTACGGCGGCCGGGAGAACCTAGAGGCCGTGCAGTTCCTGCAGGAGATGAACGCCACCGTCCACAAACTGACGCCCGGCATCGTCACCATCGCCGAGGAGTCCACCTCCTGGCCGGGGGTCACCCGCCCGACAAACCTTGGCGGCCTTGGCTTCTCGATGAAGTGGAACATGGGCTGGATGCACGACACCCTGGACTACATCAGTCGCGATCCGATCTACCGCAGCTACCACCACCACGAGATGACCTTCTCGATGCTGTACGCGTTCAGCGAGAACTTCGTGTTGCCGATCAGCCACGACGAGGTGGTGCACGGCAAGGGCACGCTGTGGGGCCGGATGCCCGGCAACGACCATGTCAAGGCAGCCGGGCTGCGCAGCCTGCTGGCCTACCAGTGGGCGCATCCGGGTAAGAAGCTGCTGTTCATGGGCCAGGAGTTCGGTCAGCGCGCGGAGTGGTCCGAGGGCCGCGGGGTGGACTGGTTCCAACTCGACGAGAACGGTTTCTCCAACGGCATCCTGCGCTTCATGACCGACGTCAACGCCGTCTACCGCAGCCGTCCGGCGTTGTGGAGCCAGGACACCCGGCCGGAGGGTTACTCCTGGATCGACGCCAACGACTCGGCCAGCAATGTGCTGAGCTTCCTGCGCTGGGGATCCGATGGTTCGGTGCTGGCCTGCGTGTTCAACTTCGCCGGCAATGAGCACGGCAGCTACCGGCTGGGGCTTCCCTTCGCCGGGCAGTGGCGCGAAGTGCTCAACAGCGACGCAACCGTCTACAACGGGTCGGGGCTCGGGAACCTCGGCGCCGTCGAGGCCGTCGAACAGCCCTGGCACGGCCGCCCGGCCTCAGCGCAACTGGTGCTGCCACCGACCTCGGCAGTCTGGCTGGAACCGGCTTAGGCCGCAGGCCCCGCCGCGCCCCGCTGACCCGCCGCCCCCACCCCGCCCCGCCGACCCCACGCCGCCGAGCGTGAAGTTAGCGTCACAGTCGGCGTCGAGCGTGAAGTTAGCGTCACGCTCGGCTGTCAGTACAGGGCGTTGGCCAGATTGCGGCGCCCGGCGATCACGTCCGGATCGGCCGGGTCGAACAACTCGAACAACTCGATGAGCCGGGTCCGCACCTTGGTGCGGTCATCCCCGGTGGTCCGTTTGATCAGGCCGATCAGCCGGTCGAACGCACCCGAGATGTCCTGGCTGAGGATCTGCACGTCAGCGGCGCCGAACGCGGCCTCAATGTCGTCGGGATCGGCCTCGGCCCGCTCCAGGGTGTCCGCCGGCTGAATGCTGGCCCGCTCCAGGAAGGTGATCTGACGCAACGCGCCCTTGGCCTCGACGTGGTTCGGGTCCTTGTCCAGGATCGCCTGGAAAGCCGCGACGGCACCCGGGAAGTCGCCCGCGTCCACCAGATCCTGGGCCGCCAGCAGTGCCGGGTCCACGGCTTCTGGTTCGGCGGAATCGCCTGGGCCGCTGAGCTTTCCGGCCGTCGCGGCCAACAACGCGTCGATCCATCCGCGCAACTGCTCGGGGGGCTGCACGCCCTGGAAGCTGTCCAACGGCCGGCCGGCGGCCAGCGCGATCACCGCGGGCACGGCCTCGACGCCGAACATCTGCGCCACCCGGGACTCGACGTCGACGTTGATGGTGGCCAGCACCCACTTGCCGCCGTCGGCCGCGGCCATCCCGGCCAGCGCGTCGACCATGGCCATGCAGGCCTCGCTGCGGGGCGACCACAGCACCACGATCACCGGCACCTGAGTGGAGCGGACCAGCACCTCGGCTTCGAAGGTGGCCTCGGTGACCGCGACCGCACCGGGGGCGGACCCGCCGCCGGGCTGCCGCGCGGGCTGCTTGAGGCCGGACAGGTCAACCGCTCCAGTCATCGCGGGGCTGACTCTTGGGCCCGGATTGCTTCTTGGGCGGGGTCGCGTCACGAATCCAAGTGTGTCACGCCCGCCGATATGACGAACATCACAGGATCCGTGCGGCGTGCGCTACGGCACTCTCCAGCAAACTTCTGATAGCCGTCAGCGGCGCAGGATCAGGGCATCGCCCTGGCCGCCCGCGCCGCACAGCGCCGCCGCCGCATAGCCCGATCCGCGCCGGGCCAGTTCCAGCGCGGCGTGCAGGGTGATCCGGGCTCCGGACATCCCGATCGGGTGGCCCATCGCGATGGCGCCGCCGCTGCGGTTGACCTTGTCCGGGTCCACGCCGAGTTCGCGGGTCGACGCCAGTGCGACAGCCGCGAAGGCCTCGTTGATCTCGATGACGTCGAGCTGGTCGGCGGCGATGCCCTCCCGGCTCAGCGCCTTCTTGATGGCGTTGGCGGGCTGGGACTGCAGCGTCGAGTCGGGGCCGGCGACGTTGCCGTGGGCGCCGATCTCGCACAGCCACGTCAGGCCGAGTTCCTGCGCCTTGGCCTTGTTCATCACGACCACTGCGCAGCCGCCATCGGAGATCTGCGAGGCCGAACCGGCGGTGATCGTGCCGTCCTTGCGGAAGGCGGCCTTCAGAGCGGACAGCGACTCGGCGGTGGTGTTGGCGCGAATGCCCTCGTCCTCGGCGAACTCCAGGTCATCGCCCTTGCGCTGCGGAATTTTCACCGGCACCACCTCGTCGGTGAACACGCCGTCCTTCCACGCGGCCGCGGCCTTGCGGTGCGACGACGCGGCGAACTCGTCCTGCTCGAGGCGGGTGAACTTGTCGGCGTCGTTGCGCTGCTCGGTCAGAGCGCCCATCGGCTGGTCGGTGAACACGTCGTGCAGGCCGTCGTAGGCCATGTGGTCGCGCACGGTGACATCGCCGTACTTGTAGCCGGCTCGGCTGTCCATCAGCAGGTGCGGCGCCCGGGTCATCGACTCCTGGCCACCGGCGACGACGACGTCGAACTCACCGGCGCGGATCAGCTGATCGGCCAGTGCGATGGAGTCGATCCCGGACAGGCACATCTTGTTGATCGTCAGCGCGGGAACGTCCCAGCCGATCCCGGCGCCCACCGCGGACTGGCGGGCCGGCATCTGACCGGCGCCGGCGGTCAGCACCTGGCCCATGATCACGTACTCCACCAGCGAAGCCGGCACGCCGGACTTCTCCAGCGCACCGCGGATCGCGATGGCACCCAGGTCGGTGCCGGAGAAGTCCTTGAGCGAACCCATCAAGCGGCCGATCGGCGTTCGGGCTCCAGCAACGATTACCGACGTGGTCATTCCTGCCTCCAAAGGGGGTGGTCAGCGGCTGATCGGACGAACCGGCCCGACAAGATTTCTGCCTTCAGGTTACCGTTACGTTATGACCACTGAGCACCTGGATATGCGGCCCCTCCTGGCGAACTCGTTGGTGACGGCGGTCGATCATGTGGGTATCGCAGTCCCCGACCTGGACGCGGCGATCGCCTGGTACCACGACCACCTCGGGATGATCCTGGTGCACGAGGAGATCAACACCGACCAGCGCATCCGCGAAGCCATGCTGGCCATCCCGGGCGGCGGTGAGACCTGCGCCCAGCTGCAGCTGATGGCTCCGCTGGACGACGAGTCGACGATCGCGAAGTTCATCGAGAAGAAGGGTCCGGGCATCCAGCAGATCGCCTACCGGGTCAGCGATCTCGACGCGGTCTCGGACAAGCTCCGCGAGCAGGGCGTCCGACTGGTCTATGAGGCGGCCCGTCGCGGCACCGCCCACTCCCGGATCAACTTCATCCACCCCAAGGACGCCGGCGGTGTCCTGATCGAGCTCGTCGAGCACGCCTGACCTGTAGTCGGTCAGGGCTGGTTTTCAGGGCCGCCGGCGGCTCGGGCGCCGCGTTTCACGGTTCGCCCAGCACGTCGTGTGCCAATGCCTTCGGTCCTCGCCGTCGGCGTATTCGCTTCGCCAGACCACCAGATGCCCGGCGCCGGAACGGATTTCGTGATCGCATCCCGGACAACGGTAGGTCTTGGGCGACCTGGCTCCCGGGATCGGCACCACCTCGTACTCGTAGCCGTCGGCGCCGGTCTCGATCCGTCGCATCAGAACAGCCGGAACTCGTCGCTGTCCATACCGCGCATCACGTCGTAGTCCAATGTCAGACAGCGGATCCCGCGGTCCTCGGCCAGCGTGCGGGCCTGTGGCTTGATCTGCTGGGCGGCGAACACCCCGGCGACCGGAGCCAGCAGCGGATCGCGGTTCATCAATTCCAGATAGCGGGTCAGCTGCTCGACGCCGTCGATGTCACCGCGACGCTTGATCTCCACGGCCACCGAACGCCCGTAGGCGTCGCGGCACAGGATGTCCACCGGTCCGATGGCCGTCATGTACTCCCGGCGGACCAGCGTGTAGCCCTCGCCGAGCAGTTCGATGTGTTCGGCCAGCAGCTTCTGCAGATGCGCCTCCACGCCGTCCTTGACCAGGCCCGGGTCAGTGCCCAGCTCGTGGCTGGAGTCGTGCTCGACCTCCTCGAGGGTGATGCGCAACTGCTCGCCGGCCTTGTTCTCCACCACCCACACGCCGGGTTCCTCGGTCAGCCAGCAGGGCGGGCTCATCCAGTTCAGCGGCTTGTACGCCCGGTCGTCGGCGTGCACGCTGACCGACCCGTCGGCCTTGATCAGCAGAAGCCGACGGGCCGAGGGCAGGTGGGCGGTAAGCCGGCCGAGATAGTCCACGGTGCACTGGGCGATCACGAGTCGCACCGGTTCAGCTTAGGGTGCGCCGAACCCGAACTAGGCTGACGCCACCATGAGTTCAGGACCGAGCGTGGCGCAGCGGCTGGGCCGCGTTCTGGAAAAGGTGACCCGGCAGAGCAGTCGGCTGGCCCGGACGCCGGCCTACGGATCACTGTTGCTCGGCAAGGCCACCGAGAGCCCTGGCCGCCGGCACGTCCGGATTCAGGTCATCCTCGTCGGGTTCATCCTGTCGGTGAACCTGGTCGGCATCGCGCTGGCCTACGTGCTCAACGCGGTGGCCTTCCCGGAGCCCGACGTGTTCACCGACGTGCCGCGCTGGATTCCCTTCGTGGTGGCGCCCACCTACATCGGTATCGCGGTGGTGCTCGGCACCTGGTGGATCCACGGCCGGACGGTCAAAGATCTGCGCTGGGCGATCGAGGGCGGCCCGCCGACCCAGGACGACTTGCGTAACACGCTGCTCACACCGTGGCGAATCGCGTTGTCGCACTTGGTGTTATGGGGCGGTGGGGCAGTTCTGTTGACCGTACTCTACGGACTCTACGACCCGCTGTTCATCCCACGGCTGTCGCTGACCCTGATCTTCTGCGGACTGGTGGTGGCCACCACGAGCTATCTGGCGGCCGAGTTCGCGTTGCGGCCGGTGGCTGCGCAGGCGCTCGCCGCCGGGCAGCCCCCGCGCCGGCTCGCCCCCGGGATCATGGGCCGGACCGTGGTGGTGTGGCTGCTGAGTTCCGGGGTGCCGATGATGGGGATCGGCCTCGCTGCGATGTTCTCACTGATCCTGGGAAACCTGACCAAGACCCAACTGGAAGTCGCCATCCTGATCAGCTCCATCATGAGTGTGCTGGTCGGTTTCCTGTTGATGTGGATCCTGGCCTGGCTCACCTCCACCCCGGTGCGATCGGTGCGGGCCGCCCTCAAGCGCGTCGAGGAGGGTGACCTGGACGCCAGCGTGGTGGTGTTCGACGGCACCGAACTCGGCGAACTCCAACGGGGGTTCAACTCGATGGTGGCAGGCCTGCGCGAGCGCGAACAGGTCCGTGACCTGTTCGGCCGGCACGTCGGGCGCGAGGTCGCCGCCAAGGCAGAGATGCAGCTGCCGGAACTCGGCGGCGAGGAACGGCACGTCGCGGTGATGTTCATCGACGTGGTCGGCTCCACCAAACTGGTCACCAGCCGCCCGCCGATGGAAGTCGTCGACCTGCTCAACCGGTTCTTCACGGTGATCGTCGAGGAGGTCGACCGTCATCGCGGGCTGGTCAACAAGTTCGAGGGTGACGCCACGCTGGCGATCTTCGGCGCCCCGGTGGCCCTGGAGAATCCCGAGGACGAGGCACTGGCCGCGGCCCGGACGATCTGCCGCCGGCTGGAACGCGAGGTGCCGGAGTGCCCGGCCCGGATCGGGGTGGCGGCCGGACAGGTGGTGGCCGGCAACGTCGGCGCCAAGGAGCGGTTCGAGTACACGGTGATCGGCGAACCGGTCAACGAGGCGGCCCGGCTCAGCGAGCTGGCACGTTCGGAACCCAAGCGGGTGCTGGCCTCGGAAGCAACCGTCGACGCCGCCTCCGAACGCGAGCAGCGGTTCTGGCGCCCCCGCCGGCCGGTGCGGCTACGGGGTTACGACGAGCGTGTCGCCGTCGCCACCCTCATCGGCGGTCAGTGACTCCGGAACCGTTGACGCGCAACCATTCCTGAGCAGCGGCCAGCGCGTCCTCGATGGTGGAGAACACGACGTCGTCGTAACCGCGGTCGGGCAGGATGACGGCCGAATCCGGGTCGACCAGGAAGCCCTGCTTGCCGGCCGCCCGCAGGGTGGTGCTCATGCTGGCGAGCAGTGCCCGGGCCGGATCGTTGATGGTGTCGACGCGGGTGACGTCGAGGATCGCGACGGAGACCTCGTCGGAATCCCGGTCGATGGTGCGCAACACCTTCTCCGCGCCGGCGAACATCAGATCGCCGTGCATCTCGTAGACCCGCACCCCGTCGGCCGCTTGGTAAACGGCGCGCATGGTGGCCCGGGATTCCCGGCTGACGTTGAGGAAGTGCAATCCGAGTCGCTCGGAGAGCGCGCGGCACACCAGCACCCCACGGACACTGTTGCCCCGGCCGTCGAGCAACGGTGAGTACACCCCGATGCCGAGCTGGCCGGGCAGCACGGCGAGGATCCCGCCGCCGACGCCACTCTTGGCGGGCATCCCGACCGCACTGACCCAGTCCCCGGCGCCGTTGTACATGCCGCAGGTCACCATCACGCTGAGCGTGCGCTGGACCACCTTGGCGTCCATCACCCGCCGGCCGGTCTGCGGGTTCGCCCCGCCGCCGGCCAGGGTGGCCGCCATCCGGGCCAGATCCACGCTGTCGACCCGCAGCGAGCACTGCCGGAAGTAGACGTCGAGCACTTCGTCGGGGTCGTCGTCGAGCACGCCGAAGCTGGTCAGCATGTAGGCGATCGCCCGGTTGCGGTTGCCGGTGGCCTTCTCCGAGCGGTACACCTGTTCGTCGAGTTCCAGCGGGCGCCCGGCGCAGGCGGAGTAGAAGTCCCGGATCCTGGCGAAGCGCTCGTCGGGGTTCGCCCCCGGGACCAGTGAGACCGCCGCGATGGCGCCGGCGTTGATCATCGCGTTCTTCGGTGTCTTGGTCTTCTCGTCGACGCTGATCTCGTTGAAGGCATCACCGGAGGGCTCGACCCCGATCTTTGCGTCGACAGCCTCCTGCCCTACCGACTCCAGCGCGAGCGCGTAGGTGAACGGCTTGGAGATCGACTGGATGGTGAACTCCGCATGGGCGTCCCCGGAGGCGTAGAGGTAGCCGTCCGATGCGGACAGGGTCAGACCGAACCTGCCCGGATCAACGTCGGTGAGCTCAGGGATGTAGTCGGCCAGCGCCCCGTCGGGGACGCCCGCGTACTCGGCGACGATGTCGTCGAGATAGCGCTGAACCAGTTCGGCCATGGTCGGATCGTACTGCTGGCATATCCTGTTCAGCCGTGCCAAGGTCGAAGAATGCCACTGCACTATCGCACCGTTGAGAGTCCGGTCGGGCCGCTCACGCTGGCCGGCGAGGGGTCGACTCTGATGCATCTCAGGATGACCGAGCAGACCCACGAGCCGGACCGTTCCGGCTGGGCACCCGCCGGTCCTGACGCCTTCTCCGACGTGATCGAGCAGTTGAATGCGTACTTCGCCTGTCGCTTGCCAGGGTGATGGGACCACCTGGTTGCCAGGGGGATGGGACCACCGTGGCGCGTTATTGAGGATGGCCCTCGGGGTGGTCTGGGTCAAGCCGGCGGGGTCGGTTGCGTTGTCGGTAGGA